>Ga0070706_100000133_pt1 | contig 92343 bp, 87 predicted proteins | sample KBSK5501metaG_FD_65476 | JGI IMG/M metagenome (GOLD analysis project Ga0070706, IMG submission 65476) | Corn, switchgrass and miscanthus rhizosphere microbial communities from Kellogg Biological Station, Michigan, USA - KBS K5-50-1 metaG | ecosystem: Host-associated > Plants > Roots >...
TGCGCCAAGAGCCAGAGGAGCTGCCAGTGACTGCGCTCCATCCCCTCACTGGCGCGGCGGTAGCGCTGCTCGAGTTCGTCTACACTCAAGTTCGTCGAAAGCTTGATGCGTCTTGCCATGACCCTATTCTACATCAACACGTCATCCTTTGGTATTACCTATAAGCATTGGCGTGATCGCCAGCAGAAGCCTCCACGCATATGACGCAACCTTTGGTGGCAAATTGACCAGTCCGCCAGCGTCCACACCTGCCGGGCGCATGTTCTCGACACGCATGAAAGCCAGCCTGGCTTGCTATTACGCCTTCGAGTAGCGAGCCTACGTCACTCGTCGAGGTCCTGGTCCGGCGCTTGCCAGCCATTGGCCGCAAAGGTGTCGAGCGTCTGCTGGTCGCCGGGCACATACGTCACGATCGAGTAATCCGACGCGCCGCTGAAGACCGTGACGGTCGTGCGTAGGGTCAGCGGGCCGAGCCGGCTGTGGCGCATCTGGAAGATCAGTCCCGGCGCCGCGCCAGCGCCCGGATCAGACGTATCGGCGATGCGCGTGAAGTCCGGCATCAGCCGCAGCGACCGCCAGAGCGCACGATACTCCGGCAGATACGTCAGGCTGCGCGTCGCATACTTGAACTCGGCCAGCAGCCGCCGCGCCATCGCTTCCCAGGGACGAAACCGCGCGCGATAGACGGGATCGAAGACCATCATCAGCAGATGCTGACTGTGCGCCGCCAGTCGTATCGAGTCCGTCTCGAAGAGCTCCTTCGCGGGGCGGTTCCACGCGCTGACATGCCAGAGGCGATCCAGGCTGTGCGCCGGGAAGGCCATATTGCGCACGAGCACGGCTGCCAGTTCGCGCTGGTCGAGCAGGTCCAGCGCCTCGGCCTCGTCCTCCATCTGCTTGCCGGTCAGATTCTGATAGGCGCGCGCCAGCTTCTGCCGGTCCTCGCCGTGCAGTTCCAGCGCGCGCGAGACCGCTCGCGCGACACGGATCGAGGGGGCCTGCCGTTGCCCCGTCTCCAGGTGGTAGATATATGTGCGCGAGAGCCGCGCCGCCTTGGCGAGTTGCCCCTGCGAGAGGCCGCGCGCGCGCCGGAACCGGCCTACGAGCGTCGCGAAGTCTTCTTCCGGCGGCCGCTGGGCCGGGGAGACGCGGCTAGAGGACGTCTGAGCCGTCACGTGACGCTCCTTTCAACCGGAGTGGACCAGTCATGTGTTAGCCAGTCACCAGTATACACCACATTTCATGTTAGCTGGCTATGGGGCAGCGCGGCGGTGTGGTCACGTATAATGCTGTCAATAAGGTGGCTGGAGTCCACGAGCGAAGTCCACTCAGCGAGGAGTGTGTCAGATGGACGAGACCTCCGTTCCCTCTCCCGACCACTCAACAACCGGCTCTGGGCGGGCTGAGTGGGATGGCGCGCGACCGTGGCTGGCGCATTATCACGAGGGCGTGCCGCAGACCGTCACTATTCCCAGCGCCGCGCTGGCGACGCTCTTCGATCAGGCGGTCAGCCGCTTCGGCGCCAGCGCGGCTATCGAGTATTACGGCGCGACGCTCTCCTACGCGCAGCTTGGCTCGCTGGTGGACCACTTCGCGCGCGCGCTCATCTCGCTCGGCGTCAAGCATGGCGACCGCGTCTCGCTCTGCCTGGCGAACGTCCCGCAGTTTCCCATCGCCTTCTTCGGCGCAATGAAGGCGGGCGCGGTGGTTGTGCCGACGAACCCGCTCTACACCGAGCCGGAGCTTGAGCATCAACTCAACGACGCCGGTGTCCGGGTCGTCGTCGCGCTGACCCAGGCGCTGCCCCATGTGCTCGCCGTACGCGCGCGCACGCCCGTGGAGCACGTGATCGCGGCGGGGCCGGAGGATTACATGCCGCGCGCCCTCTCGCTCGCCTACAAGGTGAAGGAGGCGCGCGACTCGCTCGGCAAGCCGCGCCCCGACCACCGCGCGCTACGCTCCCAGCCATGGTTCCACGAGTTCAAGGATGTGATCGGGCACACGCACGACCGCCAGGGCTTCGAGGTCTTCGCGCTGCCGGAGCCAGCCGCTGGCGAAGACCTCGCTGTGCTGCAATACACCGGCGGCACGACCGGCGTCGCCAAGGGCGCGATGCTCACCCACCGCAACCTGGTCGCCAACGCGACGCAGATCTGGGCGTGGAGCGAGTTGGGAACTGGAACACATCACAAGACGCTCTGCGTCGCGCCATTCTTCCACGTCTACGGCCTGACGGTCGGGATGAACATGAGCGTGATCAACGGCGCGACAATGGTGTTGCTGCCACGCTTCAGTGTCGCCGAGACGCTCAAGACCATCGAGCAGCGGAAGCCTGATCTCTTTCCCGGCGTCCCGGCGATATATCAGGCGCTGGCGCGCGCCGCCGCGAATAAAAAGGCCGACCTCAGCTCGATCCGCATCTGCATCAGCGGCTCGGCGCCGCTGCCGCCGGAGGTCCAGGCGCAGTTCGAGCGCATCTCGCCCGCGCGCGTCGTCGAGGGCTACGGGCTGACCGAGGCCTCGCCCGTCACGCACTGCAACCCCATTTTCGGTGACCGCCGCGCCGGCACGATTGGCCTGCCCCTGCCCAACACCGACGCCGCGATCCGTGACCGCGAGACAGGCCTGTTTCTACCGGTAGGCGAGCAGGGCGAGCTGGTGGCGCGCGGGCCACAGGTGACACAGGGCTACTGGGGGCGCTCCGACGAGACGGCGAAGACCTTGCAGGATGGCTGGCTGCTCACCGGTGACATCGCCGTGATGAGCGCGGATGGCTACTTCAGCATCGTGGACCGCGCCAAGGACATGATCATCGTCGGCGGGCTGAAGGTCTTTCCACGCCAGGTCGAGGACGTGCTCTACGAGAATCCCAAAGTGCTGGAGGCGGCGGTGGTCGGCGTGCCGGACGCGCAGCGCGGCGAGCGCGTGCAGGCGTTCATCGTGCTCAAGCCGGGCGAGCAGGCGACGGCGGAGGAGTTGAACGCGTTCAGCCGCGAGCGCCTGGCGCCGTACAAGATACCGCGCGTGTTCGAGTTCCGCGACGCGTTGCCGAAGACGACGATAGGCAAGGTATTGCGCCGGCAGTTGCGTGACGAGGCCCTCGCGGAAGCGGCGCCCGCGACTTGATGAAGCGTTGTCCCCGCCACCGGCGCGCTCGCCGCTGGCTTATGAGCCGCTGGCTCATGAAGAGTTTGTGCGCGGAGGAGATGAATGAGTATGGCGATCGAGACGAACAACGAGACGACTATCGTAGAGACCGGCGCGAGCTATCTGACCACGCCGGTGACTGAGGAGCGCTTCCTCACGCCGGAGCAGCTCACCGATGAGCAGCGCTACATGCGCGAGTCGGCGGCGACGTTCTTCCAGCGCGAAATTGTCCCGGCTGACGAGCAGATCGAGCATCAGGAGCCGGGCGTGCTGGCGGGCCTCGTCAAGAAGGCCGGCGAGCAGGGTCTGCTGATGATCGACATCCCAGAGGCGTACGGCGGCGCCGAGCTTGGGCTGATCGTCAGCTCGCTCGTCGGCGGGGAGCTACGCCAGGCGTCGTTCTCAGTCGCCTGGGGCGCGCACACCTCCATCGGCTCACTGCCCATCGTCTTCTACGGCAACGACGAGCAGAAGCGCAAATACCTGCCGCGCCTGGCCACCGGCGAGATCATCGGAGCCTACGCGCTGACCGAGCCGGGAGTCGGCTCCGACGCGATGGCGATCAAGACGCGCGCGCAGCTGTCGGAGGACGGCGCGCATTACATCCTCAACGGCGCCAAGCAGTGGATCAGCAACGCCGGTTTCGCCGACCTGATGGTCGTCTTCGCCAAGATCGACGACACCAAGCATACCGCCTTCATCGTCGAGTCGGCCTGGCCTGGCGTCTCCACCGGCGCGGAGGAGCGCAAGATGGGCATCAAAGGCTCCTCGACGCGCACCGTCTACTTCGACAACGTGAAGGTCCCGGTCGAGAACGTGCTGGGCGAGATCGGCAAGGGCTACAAGATCGCTTTCAACATCCTCAACATCGGGCGCGTGAAGCTCGGCATGGGCGCCGCCGGTGGCGCGAAGTCCGCGCTGACGCTGGCCGCGCAGTACGCCGGCGAGCGCAAGGCGTTTGGCCATCCGCTGCACGACTTCGGCATGATCAAGAAGAAGCTGGCCTACATGGCCGCCGACGCCTACGCGGCGGAGTCGATTGGCTACCGTGTCGTCGGCGATGTCGAGGCGGCGCGCGAGGCGGCGGGCGACGACCAGCAGGCGCAGCTCGCGGCGATCGAGGAATACGCCATCGAGTGCTCCATCGCCAAGGTCTACGGCTCGGAGGCGCTGGGGCGCTGCGTGGACGAGGGTGTGCAGGTCTTCGGCGGCTACGGCTTCATGGAGGAATATCCGATCACGCGCGCCTACCGCGACGCGCGCATCAACCGCATCTTCGAGGGCACCAACGAGGTCAACCGCCTCGTCGCCGCCGGCACGCTCTTCCGCCGCACGGTAAAGGGGGGCCTGGGGCTGATGGCGGCCTTCCCGCAGGTCGAGGCTGAGGTCGCGAGCGGCGCCGCGCCAGACTTCGCGACCGACGCGACGCCCGCCGCGCTGCGCGAGAGCGTCAACCTCGTCGAGCGGCTCAAGCGCGCCGCGCTCTACAGCGTCATGAAGGGCGCGACAAAGTTCATGGCGACGATGGAGGAGGAGCAGGAGTTCCTCGAGTACGCCGCCAACCAGCTCATCAACGTCTACGCGATGGATAGCGCGGTGGCGCGCGCGCTGATGGCCGTCAAGCAGGGCGGCGTGGACGCGCGCACGCACGAGCTGCTGGCGCAGGTCGCGGTGCTGCGGCTGCTGCCGGAGACAAAGACAGCGCTGGAGAACACGATCACCCGCGCCTTCGAGGGCGAGGAGCGCCGCGCAGAGTTGGCGAAGGTGCGCGCCTACGTCGGCGACGCGGAGACCGACATCGTGCCTGCGCAGCGCGAGTTGGCCGGGATCGTCTCCGAGCGCGCCGCCTATCCCCTGTAAGCGCGTATTCGGGCGTGACAGGTCGCGCCCCTACAGATAAGCATTTCGTGACAATCACGGGAGGGGCGCCGATGGCCGATCTGGAGATGGTGCGCACGATCATGACGCAGGCGGTGCCCTTCAATCGCGTGCTCGGCGTGCAGTTCGTGGCGCTTGACGCCGAGCGCGCCGAGGTCGTCATGCCGGAGGCGCCGGAGCGGCTCAACCACGTCGGCACGATCCACGCGGCGGCGCAGTTCGGGTTGGGCGAGGCAGCGTCCGGCGCGATGGTGATGGGCGCCTTCGCCGATCTGCAGGGCGAGGGCTACATCCCGCTCGCGGCCACAGCCCAGATCGCCTACCGCAAGCCCGCGGCGGGAGACCTGCGCGCTGTGGCGACGCTCACCGCCGCCGAGCAGGAGCGCATCCGCGCGGAAGTGGCCTCCGCCGGCAAGGCGCGCTTCAGCGTTCCCGTCCAGTTGTCCAACGCGCAGGGTGTCGTCACCACCGAGATCACCGTCGAGTGGGCGCTGATCAAGCCGCGCCCCTCGTAGTCCCAGCGGCGCAGAAAGCACACACTCATGGCCGAATCATTGCAGTCACGCCTCACCCGTTGGGGGTTCAACAGGTTTCCCGCGTTCCGGGGAACGGGCGCGCGGATCACCTACATCGCCAGCGACTGGCGCGAGGTCCGACTGGAGATTCCACTCTCGCGGCGGACGCGCAACTATGTCGGGACGATCTATGGCGGCAGCATGTACGGCGCGGTAGACCCCATCTACATGGTGATGCTGATCCGGCTGCTGGGGCCAGAGTACATCGTCTGGGACAAGCGCGCCTCCATAGCGTTCAAACGGCCCGGGCGCTCGACGCTTTATGCGCAGTTTCACATCGTCGAGGAGGAGACGCAGACCATACGCGCGGCGCTCCAGTCGTCGCGCTCGGTGGACCGGACTTACACGATAGACCTGGTGGATGGCTCAGGCGCTGTCCACGCGACGATAGAGAAAATCATCTACATCCGCCGCAAGGAGCTTCCAGCGGAGACGGAGAGAGCCGAAGCGGTCGGCGCTACAACGAAGTAGACAGAGCAAGAGGAGAAAGACAATGCCAGAGGCGGTGATAGTCAGCGCGCTGCGCACGCCAATCGGTCGCGCGAGCAAAGGTTCGTTGCGCACGATGCGCGCGGATGATTTGGCGGCGGTCGCGGTGCGCGCGGCGGCCGAGCGCGTTCCCAACCTCGACCCCAAGCTGATCGAGGATGTGATCGTCGGCTGCGCCTTCCCCGAGGGCGAGCAGGGCATGAACCTGGCGCGCATCGTGACGGCGCTGGCGGGCTTGCCGGTGACGGCGGGTGGCGTGACGGTCAACCGCTTCTGCGCGAGCAGCTTGCAGGCCTTCAACATGGGCGCGCAGAATATCATGCTCGGCATGGGCGATGTCTTCGTCATCGGCGGCGTCGAGGCGATGTCACGCGTGCCGATGGGCGGCTTCAACCCCAGCTTCAACCCGAAGCTGACGAACAACCCGCAGGGGATCGAGATCTGCGGCCTGCCGGGCAAGAGAACGACCGAGTTCGAGCAGTCATACATCCCGATGGGCCTGACCGCCGAGAACCTGGCGCGCGAGTACAACATCAGCCGCGCGGATCAGGACGCCTTCGCGCTGCGCAGCCACCAGCGCGCCATCGCCGCCACCGATAACGGCGTCTTCGCCAAGGAGATTGCGCCTGTCACGCTGCCCGATGGCGAGGTCGTGAGCATAGACGACGGCCCGCGCCGCGACACCTCGCTGGAGAAGCTGGCCTCGCTGGAGCCAGCCTTCATCGCAGGCGGCACGGTAACGGCGGGCAACAGCAGCCCGCTCAACGACGGCGCCTCGGCGGCGGTGCTGATGTCGGCGGAGAAGGCGCGCGAGCTTGGCGTCACGCCCAGGGCGCGTGTGCTCTCGATGGCCGTGGCGGGCGTCGCGCCGGAGATCATGGGTATCGGCCCGGTGGAGGCCACGCGCAAGGCGCTCGCGCGCGCGCACGTCACGCTCGCCGATCTCGACATCATCGAGCTGAATGAGGCGTTCGCCGCGCAGTCGCTGGCGGTCGTGCGCACGCTGGGCATTGACGAGAACAAGCTCAACCCACACGGCGGCGCGATCGCACTGGGGCATCCACTGGGCTCCTCCGGCGCGCGGCTGATCGCCACGCTGCTCAACGACCTGGAGACCGAGGGCGGGCGGCTCGGCATGGCGACGCTTTGTGTCGGCGGCGGGCAGGGCCTGGCGACGATCATCGAGCGACTGTAAGCGACTGTAGAGGACGACCATGAGCTATAGCATCAAGCGCGCAGCGGTCATCGGCGCGGGCATCATGGGCGCGGGCATCGCCGCGCACCTGGCCAACGCCGATATCCCTGTCCTGCTGCTCGACATCGTGCCCCCCGACGCCGCCGAGAGCACGGACAGAGCCGCGCGCAGCCGCATCGCGCAGTCCGGGCTGGAGAAGGCGCTCAAGGCCAAGCCCGCTTCGGCGTTCTACACCGCGAAATCCGCCCGGCTCGTCACCGTCGGCAACACCGTGGATGACTGGGAGACGCTTGGCGAGGTCGATCTCGTCGTCGAGGCGGTGATCGAACAACTGGACGTCAAGCGCGACACCTTCGCGCGGCTGGAGCCCGTGCGCAAGTCAGACGCCATCGTGACCTCGAACACGTCGGGCATCCCAGCGGCGCAGATGATGGCAGGGAGAAGCGACGACTTCCAACGCCACTTCCTCATCACCCATTTCTTCAACCCCGTGCGCTTCCTCAAGCTGCTGGAGTTGGTGCCCGGCCCGCAGACCGACCCGGAGTTGATGCGCTTCATGGGCCAGTTCGCCACCGAGAAGCTGGGCAAGGGCGTGGTCTACTGCAAGGACACACCCAACTTTATCGGCAACCGCATCGGCGCCTACGGCTTCCTGGTGACGCTGCGACACATGCTCGACGAGGGCTACACGATCGAGGAGGTGGACGCGATCCTCGGCCCGGTGATGGGGCGCCCGCGCTCCGCCGCCTTCCGCACCGCCGATCTCGCCGGGCTGGACACCTTCGCGCATGTCGTCGCCAACCTCTACGCGAACCTGCCCAACGACCCGCAGCGCGAGATCTTCAAGCTGCCCGACTTCGCGCTGGAGATGGTCAAGCGCGGCTGGATCGGCGACAAGGCGGGGCAGGGCTTCTACAAACGCATCAGGATCGACGAGGGCAAGCAGACCCTCACGCTCGACCCGGCGACACTGGAATACCGCCCGGAGCAGCCCGCCAAGTTCGCCTCCATCGACGCCGTCAAGCGCAACCCCGACGTCTACGAGCGCATTCGCGGCCTCGTCAATAGCGACGACCGCGCCGGCAAACTCGCCTGGGAGTTGACCGCCGACACACTGCTCTACACCGCCGCGACCACGCCAGAGATCGCCGACGACCTCGTGAATGTTGACCGCGCGATGCGCTGGGGCTTCAACTGGGAGGTCGGCCCCTTCGAGACGTGGGATGCGCTCGGCGTCGAGGCGACGGCCAAACGCATGGTGGCAGAGGGTCGCACGCTGCCGCCGCTCGTCGAAGAAGTCCTGGGCAACGGGACCGGACGCTTCTACGTCGAGGAACCGCAACGTTCCTACTGGGACTTCAACACGCATGCGTACACTCCGGTTCCGCCAACCGGGCCGACGCTCAGTCTGGCGGCGCTGCATAAGAGCGAGAAGGTCGTCAAGAGCAACGGCAGCGCCTCGCTGCTGGACATGGGCGAGGGCGTGCTCTGCGTCGAGTTCCACGCCAAGATGAACGCCATCGACGCCGACATCATCGCCATGCTCAACGAAGCTGTCACGGAGGGTAAGAAGAACTGGCGCGCCGTCGTCATTGGCAACGACGCGCCAGATTTCTGCGTCGGCGCCAACCTCTTTCTCGTGCTGATGGGCGCGAAGTCTGGCGCATGGGATGAGATCGACAGGGGGACGAGAGCGCTTCAGGACGCCAATATGGCGCTCAAGTACAGCGATGTTCCGGTCGTCGTCGCGCCAGCGGGGCGCACACTTGGCGGCGGCGCGGAGATCGTCATGCACGGGCAGGGGGTGCGCGCAGCGGTCGAGACGTACATTGGCCTGGTTGAGGTTGGCGCGGGTGTCGTTCCCGCGGGCGGCGGCTGCAAGGAGCTACTGGCGCGCTGGCAAACGCTGACGCCGGAGCAGGGACCATTCCCCGCCGTACGCCACAGCTTCGAGACCATCGCCGTCGCCACTGTCGCCACCAGCGCCTACGACGCGATGAACTACGGCTTCATCCGCAAGAACGACGCCATCACGTGGGATCGCGAGCGGCTGCTGGCCGACGCCAAGGCAGACGCGCTGGCGCTGGTGGAGGCGAAGGACAAGGGGGCGTGGCGCAAGCCGGAGCCGCAAACCTTCCGGCTGCCGGGTCCGGGCGGGCGGCTCGTGCTTGAGCAGGTCGCGGAGGGTCTGAAGCTGCAAGGGAAGGCCAGCGAGCACGACGTGGTGGTTTCGAGCCACCTCGCCTATGTGCTGACCGGCGGGAACTGCTCGCCGCTGGACGTTCTCAGCGAGCAGGACATCCTCGACCTGGAGCGCGAGGCGTTCGTCGAGCTGTGCAAGTTCGAGAAGACACAGGAGCGCATGGCGGCGCTGCTCACCACCGGCAAGCCGCTCCGCAACTGACCCATCACTACTGTATCGAGGCCCCCGACTGCATCGTGTCAGAAGGGGGCTTCATGCTGTGGGGGCATGTCGTTGAGTATGCCTGGCAGGTGTTCTGCCAGGCGTTTAGCCGAATCGGTGTAGGATCGCCGCACTCAGCAGCGATCCCGCTACCTATGAGCCAGCTTGCTACGCGAACTGCTGTGGCGGACTCTCCTCCTCGTCTTCTCCCCGCTCCAGAATCTCGTGTGGAATCACGTGGCGCTTCATCGGTTTGGACCGCACGATCGAGGTGCTGGGAACCCCGGACAGAGAGAGTTGATCGATGACCCGCGCCAGGTGATCGAGCGAGGTGGCGACGACCTTAACGATGATCGAGTCGTCGCCTGTGACGCGATAGCATTCCAGCGCCTCTGGAATCTCCATCACCCGATCGACCGCCTGACGACAACTCTGCCCCCCGATGCCACGCAGATGGACAATGGCCAGCACCGGCACGCCCAGTTGAGCCAGATCAACCTCCGCCTGATAGCCGGTGATAATTCCTGCTTCCTCCATCCTGCGCACCCGCTCAGTGACCGCGGGTAAGGAGAGTGCGACTCGTCGCCCCAATTCGGCGTACGAGAGACGAGCGTTCCGCCGCAACTCCTGGAGCAGACGCCAGCCAGTCTCATCGAGCGACTTTGCATTTTCTAAGGACATGGAACAATTCCCCCGTACGATCTCAGTCGAAGATGGCTGAATGGCTTCGTTTCTCCCTTCATATTAGCACAACAGCGCCATATACTCGCTACGTCCTCACCACGACAAGACGCCAGGCTCTCAGGCGGAGCATCCGGAGGGGCGTCCTGATGAAAAGAGGGGGAAACACGGATGAGCGCACAACGACTACGCGCACAGCGCCCGTTGCGCTTTGGTATCAAGACAGCGCCGACGCAGGCGACGTACGAAGCATTGCTGGCCGTGTGGCGCGAAGCGGATGGCCTGCCAGTCTTCGAACACGCCTGGGTGAACGATCACCTCATGGGAAACACTCCCTCGGATCCTTACCTGGAGGCGTGGACCTTGCTCGCGGCGCTCGCCGCGCAGACGCAGCGCCTGCGCATCGGGGTGATGGTCACAGGCAATACGTATCGTCATCCTGCACTGCTGGCGAAGATGGCGGCGACGGTTGATGTCCTTGCTCATGGACGCCTGAATTTTGGCATTGGCACCGGATGGTCGGAACGGGAACACCTCGCCTCCGGCATTCCGCTGCCCCCACCAGGAGAACGCGTCCGCCGTTTGGGGGAGGCGTGCGCGCTCATCCAGAAGCTATGGACCGAGCCAGTCGTGAGCTTTACAGGCCACTATTACCAGTTGCGCGACGCGTATTGTGAACCCAAACCCATCCAGCGCCCCCATCCCCCATTTGTCATCGGCGGAGAAGGAGATCAGACCCTTCGCGTGGTGGCCCAGTACGCGGACATCTGGGATTGCAGCGTCGAGTCCCCAGAGGAGTATCAGCGCAAAGGCGCAGTGGTGGACGGCTACTGCGCCGCGCTGGGGCGTGACCCGGCGACGATCGAGCGTTCCCGGCACATCAGCGTTGATCTATCTGACCTGCGTGCGGCGTACTCGGAGTCGCGCGCGTTCATCGAGGCGGGGGCGACCCATCTCATTTACCATATTCCTGTGCCCGATGAGGAAAGCGTCCTGCGTCGTGTGGCCGTCGAGGTCGCTATGCCCCTCAGCGAGGAATATGCCGCATCGAGCCAGGCGACAGGCGAGAATTGAAGGTGGTCATTATGTCACACTTTCTTTCCGCCTTCGGGCTGGGGATCACATTCTTTGCCATCCCTGGCGCGGTAACGGCGCACCTCGTTCGGCGGGGATTCGAACGCGGCTTCCTCTCGGCGCTGGCGCTGCAACTAGGCGCCGCCCTCGGTGTCGCCATATGGTTCATCATCGCCCTCGTTGGCGGCGCCCTGCTCACGCGCTATGCGCTCGCGCGATTCGTACTAGGGGTGGTGGGGAGCCTGTTCTTGTTGCTGCTTATGTGGCGCGCGCTGAGAGACGCCTATCGTGGCACTTTGGTCGAGCCTGTCACGTCCAGCGAAGCGAAATTAGCAGGCGCGCCGAGAACCGTCGCGCTCGGCGATTTTGCCGTTGGATCCGCGCTCTCACTCGCCACCCCACTTCCGCTGGTCTTCTGGCTCAGCGTTAGCGGCGCGGTGATTCCCACCAGGACCGGCGCCGCCTCGCTCGAAGACCTGGTCGTATTCCTGGCGGGCTTTCTGTTGAGCGCCTTGCTGTGGAGTTCCTTCATGGCGGGCCTGATCACTTGGGGGCGGCGCTTCGTCACGCCATTGTTCTTGCGTCTCACGAACCTTCTGTGCGGCCTGGCGCTCGGTTATTTCGCCGTGCGGCTGTTATGGGGTGTCATAGCGCTCCTGCGCGGGTAACCTGTCTGCTCGTGGCGCGATGCAGCGTGACGCTCTTGATCCATTCAGCGCTGTCGCCGGATGGGGCAGCCACTAAGCGTCGCCGCCGCCACGCGCCACGATAATCCCGCCGACGATGACGGCAAGCACGCCGACGAGCTGGAGTGGGGCCACGGTCTCATGCAAGATCAGCACGGCAAAGAGCGCCGCGAAGACCGGCAGCGTCTGCAGCGTCGCGGCGGCCTCCCACGCCTTGAGGAAGCGCAATCCGTCCTGCTGGAGGATGTAGCCCGCACAGTAGCTCGTGAGCACATAGAACGCGAAGACGGCCAGCATGGTCCAGGAGATCGCCCCGGTCACGAGTGTCGGCTGAAAGTAGAGCAGCGGCGCGACGAAGATCGCCCCGATCAGCAGGCGTAGCGCGCTCACCTGGAGCGTGTCCACCTTGCCCGCCAGCCGCTTCGCCGGAATCAGCGCGAAGCCGTAGCCCACCGCGCCAGCCAGCACGAGCGCCACGCCCAGCGCATCGGCCTGAAACGAGAGGTCCGGGTGCACGACGACGAGCACGCCGCCGAGGATGAGGATGACGATCCCGGCGAGTTGCGTCCAGGTGGGCCGCTCGCGCAGGACGAGCGCGGCGAGCAGCACCGCCGCCGGTCCCTGCGCCTGAATCAGCACGCCGCTCACTACCGCGCTGGTCAGCGTGAAGCCGGCGATCACCAGCAGCAGCGGCAGCGCCGTCCCCAGGACCGCGAGGACGAGCAGGTTGCCCCAGATGGCGCGCGAGGCGGTCGGGATCAGGGGGCGCCGTGTGGCGAGCAGGTAGAGCGCGATCAGCAGGCCGCCACAGCCGAGGGCGAGGCATGCGAGCAGGACGGGGCTGAAGACGGCGGTCAGGACCTTCGCCAGCACGACACCCAGCCCGAAGACACACGCCGTCACGCTCACCGAAAGAAAACCTCGCAGCCGCACGCCACCGCTCGCCTTCTTATTTCAGCAATCCACTCGCCCAGCGTAGCATAGGCGTCCTAGGTAAAGTGACAAAAGTTCGTCCAGTTCACATCGGGGCGAGCACGGTCGCGGGGCCGTCGCGCGGGGTGAAAGACTTTTGTACACTTACCTAGACTGCGAGGAACAATGATGCGCGATAAAACGGCAGGTCCGCACGTCCACACGGTGTGGTTCGCCGAGCGCCTCGCATCGTGGCGTTCTGGCGTTACGCTATCTGGCAGGCGCACTGGAACTCCCCCGTTCGGGGCCAACTCAAGGTTGACAGCGTTTGGACCTCTGCTATACTTGCCTCGTTCTGCGAACGCTCTCAGCCTGGAGTACACCAAAGGCGAGAGCGCCGGTGACACGCCTATGACCCACCTACCGGGAAGGATGCTCTGTGGGAACCGCCCGAAGGACCGGATCCACGCCGAACGCTCTGCCGCGCCGTGGCGGCTTCACCATAATCCCGCCGATGTTCTCGCTGGCGTTCTCGCGCCTGCGGCAGACATGGCGACTGCTGCTGATCACCGAGCTTGGCCTGGTGGGCGCCGTGCTACTGGTCTGCGCTGTGCCGCTCTTCTCGCAGGTGGCGGTCAGCAGCGGGCTCCGCGCCGCGCTCGCCAGGTCGCCCGGCGGCCCCGCGCTGACCATAAGCCTGTATGCGCTGAGCCCTACCCCTGACTCGGCGCGCCAGTCCGGCGCGCAAGTTGATAGCCTCGTACAGGATCAGTTAGGTCCATACCTTGCCGGCAAGCCGAGCTTCTCGGCGCAGACGTCCCTTGGCGTCACGAAGAGCGTGCCGTCTCCCGCCGCGCCGCAGCCCGGACCGAAGGGTCCTGGAGCGGACGAGACGGGGCTTTCGCTCGACGGCCGCGACATCGCCGAGGCGGCCACACATCTGCGCCTCGTCAGCGGGCGCCTCCCAGCAGCGGTCAGCGGGGCCCAGATCGAACTGGCGCTCCTGCAGGAGAGCGCGTTAGCGCTTGGCGTCCACCCTGGCGACACGCTCTATGGACAGATTTACGCCGGGCCAGGGGGCGCCATCACGCTCCCGCTACGCGTCGTCGGCGTCTACTCACCCTCGAACACCGATGATCCCTATTGGAGCGACAACTCGAACATCGGAGGCGGCCCTGTCGTGAAGCTCGGCCCCGGCGGGCCACAGAACAGCGCGTTGGTCTCCGCCGACACGCTGATCTCCGCTCTCAACGCCGCCGTTCCCGCGAATGTGTCTGGTCCGGGCAGCGGCGGCAATCCGTTGCAACTGACCTGGCGTTATCCGCTCGCGCTCGACACCATCACCGGTGATGACCTTGGCCGCCTGACGAGCAGTTATAATGAACTGCGCGACAGAGCGCAGAACCAGTTGCCCAGCCAGAGCGGGATCGTCGGTGTTCAGACCGGCGGCGCGCTGGATACGCTCGGCGGGTACCAGGCCCGCGCGATCGGGCTGCAGGTCGTGGTGCTTATCCTCCTGCTCCAGGTGCTCGGCCTGGTGATCCTCTTCGTGAGCCTCACGGCAGGTATACTGGTCGAGCGCCAGGGTGAGGCCATCGCGATCCTGCGCAGCCGCGGCGCATACCGGCGGCAAATTCTTGGCGCCCTCGCGTTCCAGGGGATCGGCGCGAGCCTCGTCGCCCTGATCGCCGGCCCGCTCCTCGCCATCCCATTGGTGCGCCTGATCGCCAGCGCGCTCCTGCCCGGCAACAACCAGCAGGGGTTAACCGTGCTGAACCGCGACCCGCTCGCCCTCGCCTGGGATGTGCGTTGGTACGCGCTGGTCGCCGCGCTCGGCGCGACTGTCGCCATCGTCGTCTCAATTTTTCGGGCGGCGACACGCAATGTGCTGACCCTACGCCGCGAGTCCTCGCGCGCGGGCCCCTCCTTCTGGCAGCGCCTCAACCTCGACCTTATTGGCGCGGTTGTGCTGCTCGCGCTCTATGCGTTCTATCTCTGGGGAGTCCGGCAGATCCCCTTCCAGATCCGTCTCGCCCTCTCGGCGCTGGCGATTGTCGCGCCAGTGCTACTCCTCGTCGCCATCGCCCTCCTTTTTAGTCGGTTCTTCCCGCTGGCGCTGCGCGCCGCCGCGCGACTGACCGCGCGCCGCTCCGGGCCTACCTTCTCGCTCGCGCTGGCGCAGATGGCGCGCGCCACGCCAGTCGAGCCGCATGTTGCTGCTCCTCGCGCTCTCCACCGCGTTTACGGTCTTCACGCTCATCATCACCGTCTCGCAGGCTACCCACATCACCGATCTGACCAACTTCCAGGCAGGCGCCGATTTCGCCGGAACGCTCTCGTCAGGTGTGACCGCGCCAGCCGCCCCGGCGACAGCGCCGACGCTCGCCGACTTGACACGTCGCTACGCGGCGATAGGGGGCGTCCGCGCCGCCAGCGTCGGCTACCAGGACATGTCGTCCCCCGAGCAGGCGCCGCCCTGTAGTGTGCTCGCGGTAGACGCCAATACCTACGCCGGGACCGCACTGTGGTCGCCCGCCTACTCTACTCAGTCAATCGGCGACCTCATGAAGCTGCTCACCGACCGGCGCGCCAGCGCCGCGGCGGATGGCGTCACGCCAGTCATCGTGGATGAGACGCTATGGACCCAACTTCACCTCGCGAGCGATGGGCGTTTCACCCTCGCCTTCCCGGGACGCGATGGCCGGATGAAGTTTGTTGCCGTGGCGCGTGTCGCCCACATTCCCCCCATCGCGGATACGCCAGAGTTCGCCTTCAACGTGTCAGGCGGTCTGCTGGTGGACTTTGCTACCTTCGCCGCCGCCTACCAGGAGGGTCAGGCAGCGAGCGTCTCGCATCTCGTTCCGAACACGGTCTGGCTGCGAACGGATGGTGACGCCGGAGCCCTCGCCAGCGTGCGCGCCGCGCTCGCCACAGGGGATCTCAAGCTCGCTGGGACGCTGGATCGCCGCAAGATGCTGTCCGAGGCCCGGGGCGACCCACTCCAGATCGACCTGGTTGGCGCGCTGGGCCTCGGCGCCGCGACCGCGCTGGCGCTCGCCCTGATCGGCGCGTGGTTGGCCTCCTGGCTCAATGCGCGCAGCCGGCTGACGGGCTTCGCGGTCCTGCGCGCGCTGGGAACGACGCCGCGCCAGATACTCGCGCTGCTGCTCTGGGAGCAGGGAATCGTGTACGTGAGCGCGCTCGGCTTGGGGCTGCTGCTCGGCCTGTTGCTCGCCCAGGCCGCGCTACCCGCGCTGATCTTCACTTCAGCGCTCGCGCGGACGAACAACTATGGCGGCCCCCCCATCGACGCGCCGCCAGCGCAAACAATTCTCCCAGTCGGCCAGATGGCGCTCGTCCTCGGAGGAATCGCCATCTCCTGTGTGATCGCCCTGACGCTCACCACGTTCACCCTCGCGCGCGCCTCACTCGCCGAGGCGCTGCGTCTCAATCAGGATTAGGCAGGCCCACAGACCAACAGGAGGGACACCATGGCGTTCGTGGCCTGCGAAAACCTCGTCAAAATCTATAAAGTGGAGAACCTTGAGGTGGTCGCGCTACAGGGCCTCGACCTGGAGGTGAATCAGGGCGAGATGGTGGCGCTCGTCGGCGCCTCCGGCTCGGGCAAGAGCACCCTGCTCAACATCCTGGGCGCGCTCGATCAGCCCAGCGCCGGGCGGTGCGTCGTGGCCGGCAATGACCTGACACGTCTCAACGAAGGCCAGAGCGCGCGCTATCGGGGCTTTGTCGTGGGGCATGTCTGGCAGCAGAGCGGGCGTAACCTGCTGCCCGAATTGACCGCCGCCGAGAATGTCGCTCTGCCACAGATGCTCGGCGGTGTCGGCGTCATCAAACGGTACCGCAAGGCGCGCGAGTTGCTCGATCTGGTCGGGCTGGGGGATATGACGGGCAAGCGTCCGGGACAGCTGTCGGGTGGCGAGCAGCAGCGGGTCGCCATCGCCGTCGCGCTCGCCAATCGCCCCGCGCTGCTCCTGGCGGACGAGCCAACCGGCGAGTTGCATAGCGTGACCGCCGACGGCATCTTCACGCTCTTGCGCGATCTGAACCGGCAACTCGACCTCACCACCATCATCGTAACGCATGACGCGACGCTCGCCGCCGCCGTGAATCGCACTATCGCCATCCGCGACGGGCGCACGAGCACTGAGACGGTGCGCCGCGATGCGCCGCTGGACTCCGCGAGCGACCAGGCGAGCGCGGTGATCGGACTCTCGGGTGTGACCCATGTCGAATCCATCGTGATCGACCGCTTCGGGCGCTTGCAGCTCCCGCGTGAGGCGGTCGAAGAGCTTCCCTTTGATGGACGCGCCGAGGTCCGCATTCTAGAGGATCATGTCGAACTTTGGCCGGTGGGGACGCGCAAGGAGGGTGAATAAATGGCGGACGAGACGGCGGCCATGGAACCCGCGGCGGGGTTGGCGATTGCGGTCGCCGAGGAGGTCACACGCGACTTCCCGGCGCCGGGCGGCGTGGTGCGCGCCCTGCGCGGCGTCTCGCTTGGCGTGCGTCCCGGCGAGTTGATCGCGTTACGCGGGCGCTCTGGATCGGGCAAGACGACCCTGCTCAACATCCTGACCGGCCTGGATAATCCCACCTCCGGCCGCGTGCGCATCGCCGGCCAGGACCTGACGCAGCTTAGCGAGACGGCCCGCGCGTTGCTGCGGCGGCAGTATGTCGGCGTCATGTTTCAGAACGCGCACCTCTTTCCTGTCCTAACAGCGCAGGAGAATGTCGAGATACTGTTGCGACTGGGTCATGTCAAACCCGCGAGTGAACGCAGTGCGCAGTCGCGCCGGGCGCTGGAACTGGTAGGGCTGCTGCCGCGCGCCGAGCATCGCGGCACGGAGCTGTCTGGTGGCGAGCAACAGCGCGCGGCGCTCGCGCGTGCGCTTGTCACGTCGCCACGCTTTCTGGTGGCTGATGAGCCGACCGGCAACCTCGACTCGCAGACCGGGCGCGCGATTGCGGCGCTGCTGCGCGAGGTGGCGCACAGCGAGGGGATTGCGATGCTGATCGCAACCCACGACGCCACCATCGCCGCCTCCGCCGACCGTGTGCTGCAGCTGCGCGATGGTCTGCTGGCCGAGGCGTAGATTGGAGCGCCATCACGCGAGATGACGCCGCCTCGACAGTCTAGGGCGGTAGATCCGAATATCGCGTTTGCTGATCGTTGCAATCTCTTGCAAAGACTCGACTTCAGCGAGCGCATCGAGGCGATCACCATACCGTCGCGGTACAGGTGACGGTCCATTGGGTATACTCACAGCAGGACAGCGCCCTTGAGGCCACCGTGGTCATTGACCGCACCGAGATCCACGACGGTTCATGCGGGACGAGTCGCGCCGCATGGGCGTGTCACGAACGGTCGTGGGAGCGCTGAAAAGGCACAATGCATGACAAGGTTTCTCCCACTCGCCGATGCGGTTGCGCAGTATGTTCATGACGGCGATAGCGTGGCCATGGAAGGCTTCACGCATCTGATTCCTTTTGCAGCTGGCCACGAGGTGATCCGTCAGGGCAAGCGAGATCTAACGCTTATCCGTATGACCCCTGACCTGATCTATGACCAACTCATCGGCATGGGATGCGCGCGCAAGCTGGTCTTCTCATGGGGAGGCAATCCTGGCGTGGGATCGTTACATCGGCTGCGCGACGCCGTCGAGCAAAGCTGGCCTCAGCCACTGGAGCTTGAGGAGCACAGCCACGCGGCGATGGCGAGCGCGTACGCGGCAGGCGCGTCTGGACTCCCCTGCGCGATCTTCCGCGGCTACATTGGCTCCGATCTCGTCGGCAAGCACCCGCACATCCGTTTTCTCGACTGTCCCTTCACAGGCGAACGACTCGCAGCCGTTCCGGCCATTCGTCCCAACGTCGGATTCATTCATGCTCAACGCGCAGATCGCGCGGGCAACGTCTTCATCGAGGGCATCATCGGCGTCCAGAAGGAGGTCGCGCTGGCGGCCAGACAGGCGATTGTGACGGTTGAGGAAGTAGTCGATGACCTCCAGCCGCCAAGCGCGAACTCGGTGGTGTTGCCCCATTGGACGATTGCGGCGATTGTGCTGGCGCCAGGAGGGGCGCGTCCCTCCTACGCCCACGGCTATTACCGGCGCGATAATGCCTTCTACGCGGCCTGGGATACGATTGCGCGGGAGCGGGAGACGTTTCTCGCCTGGATGCGGGAGCATGTGTTTCAGGGCGCAGGGATGACCGCTACTCAGGGAATCGGCTGACTATCACTAGAGGATAGGCTGTGGAGTATTCGCCAGCAGAGTTGATGACCATCGTCGCCGCTCGAGCGCTCACTGATGGCGATGTCTGTTTTGTCGGCATCGGGGCGCCATCCACCGCGTGCAACCTGGCGCGCCTCACGCATGCGCCTGGCATTACCCTCATCTACGAATCGGGGACGATAGGCGCGCGACCTGACGTGCTCCCCCTCTCAATCGGCGACCCTGAACTGAGCGAGACAGCGCTCACCACGGTCTCGGTCCCGGAACTGTTCTCCTACTGGCTGCAAGGTGGCCGCATCTCGGTCGGCTTTCTCGGTGGCGCCCAACTCGATCGCTTTGGCAATATCAACTCGACGGTGATTGGCGAGTACCATCATCCGACAGTGCGCCTACCTGGCGCCGGCGGCGCCCCTGAGATCGCCAGCGCGTGTGAACGGATCTTCGTCATCATGCCGCAGTCACGGCGTTCCTTCGTCCCGGCAGTCGATTTTGTCACCTCATTCGGGCACGGGAAAGGGGGCGACGAGCGTCAACGGCTGGGGTTGTCCACGGCGGGGACACGCTTCGTGTTTACCGATCTTTGCGTGATGCAACCACAACGCGAGACGAAGGAACTCGAAGTGATCAGCATCCACCCTGGCGTCTCGGTCGAGCAAATTGTCCAGGCGACTGGCTGGACAGTGCGGTTTGCGGACGATTTCGGGCAAACCCCGCCACCGTCTGAGAGGGAGCTCACCACATTGCGTGGTCTTCTTGCGCGAACCGCGCAAGCGGCTGGTGGCGGAGCTCACGAGCCAGCGTGAGCGATGACGTGTGGCCAGGAAATGATGAGGCTGGACGATGCGTCCTGTTCAGGCGCGTCACTTATTGCGAGGCCTTTACGCTCGCGATCATGCGTCTGACAAACTGAATTTCATCGGCGTTGACGGTGTGTTCCATGTTGGGGTAGAGCCTCAGCGTCACGTCCGCGCCTAGCGCACGAAATATTTCAGCGCTCTGCTGGACCCGATCAGCCGGAACATGTGGATCCGTTGTGCTGCAGCCGAGAAATACAGGCGTACCTCTCAGCGTTCCACTGTAGCTGCGCGGCTTGTCGCCATTTTGTATGAGCGCGCCGCTCAACCCAGCCACCCCTCCGTACGGCTTGGGATTGCGGGCCACGAACTCCAGCGCGAGACACGCTCCCTGAGAAAACCCGAGCAGCAGTGTGCGCTCGACAGGAATACCTGCCGTGGCGACGAGTGACAGGACATCCGCCACCACTCCCAAAGCCGAGGTGAGCCAGGGCTCATTGTTCTCCAGTGGCGCGTTAAACCGGTTGGGATACCAGGTGGAACCCGAAGCCTGAGGCGCCACGTAGGCGAGGTCGGGCTCCCCAAACTCGCTGGCGAGCGAGAGAATATCTGACGCTGAGGCGCCACGACCATGCAGCATGACCATGGCCATTGTGGCGCGCTCCAGTGGACTTCCAGCCGCGACGATCGGCCGTCCTCGATGGACGTCTTCAAGCGCCATGAGTCCTCCCTTCAACGCGGTGATGGCGCACATACTGAGTCTTTGAGCAGGATCCCCAACTAGGATCCCCCCGTTGAGCCTGGTAAGCGTCCGTAGAAGGCGTCATCAAGCAGACGCCGGATTCCGGCTCGTGTGACGGGCGCGGGATTCGCATACGGGGTCAGTACCGCGAACTCAGCCGCCATGTCAAGATCGTGCGCACGCATGCCGATATCCCGTAGGGCGGTAGGGGCGCCAAGCGTAACGCTGAGGTCGAAGGCGCCGCGGGCTGCCTCACTCGTCCCCAATGCGTCTGCGATTTGCCGCATGGCGTGTGGCGCGGCCTCGCGATTGTAGTGGATCACGTGCGGCAGGATGATGGCGTGCGTCTCCGCATGTGGCAGGTTGAACCTGCCGCCCAACACATGGCAGAGCTTGTGGTGTAATCCCATACTGACAGCGCCCAGCGAGGCCCCACCGAGCCATGCGCCGTACAGCGCGTCGGAGCGCGCTTCCAGATCGTGCGGGCTGGCCGCCACACGAGGCAGCGCATCGGCCAACGCGCGTATCCCTTCCGCGGCCATGAGGGCCACGATGGGATTCGTATCTGGCGCGTACAGCGCCTCGACACAGTGCGCGAGCGCGTTGACGCCGCTCGGTCCGGCGACATGCGGAGGCACGCCGAGCGTCAGGCGCGGGTCGTAGATGACCACACGTGGCAGCACGGCGATGTCGCGCCCTGTCCGTTTTTCGCCGCGCTGGGTCAGCCCCCAGATCGGGGTCATCTCGGAGCCAGCATAAGTTGTCGGCGCCGCGATGATAGACATCGGAATCTCGAGCGCGATTGCCTTGGCGAGTCCGATAGTCGAGCCACCGCCAATGGCGACACAGCAATCTGCGTTCAGCTCACGCGCAGCCTCTCTGGCCGCCGCCGCCACCTCGATCGGAACATGCGCCGCCGCCCCTTCATGCATTCCCGCCAGCTGACCGCCAAGACGCGCGCCGAGCGCTCTGGCCGTCTCGGCGCAATGCGGACTGTGACGAATGAGCGCGCGCATTGCGGCCAGGCGTTCGACCTCCTCAGGTAATCGCTCAACGCTATCGAGGCCAAAGACTACCCGGCTTGGCTGCGTCTGATAGGTAAACGCATACATGCGCGCACATCCCCCAGTGTCTCGACGAATCGCACGCTCGACTTCACACTCGGCACGCTGATGCGCACATCGGAGCAGACGGTTCGCCGACGCCGAGACGAATAGAGCCTACCCCTCGCTCATCCTGTTGGGCAACGAGACGAACTGCGTCCTCGGCGAGGGCTGGTGGCGCGGATGGATGGCGCGCCAGCCGCAGATAGCAGAGGCGCCACAGGCGTATGTAGTGTGTGGTGATCGCCGGGCGAAAGCCTGCGTTGATGATTCCGCGCGTCGAGTAGCGATTGGCGCGCGCCGCGCCGATCCACACGCGCCGAACACCTTCTTCTTGGCACTGGGACAATATGTGACTGAGCAGCGCGGTGTAAAGCCGCCGCCCACGATGTTCGGGCGTCGTAGCGCAGTCCCAGATGTAGAAATCGCCCTCGGGAAGGACGAAGACGCGCTCCAGTTCGCCAACATGCTCACAGCCCGTTGAGGCCCAGGCATAGGAGGCTATCTCGCCGTCGATGACCGCTACAAAGCAGCGCCTTCCAGCGTTCAATCGCTCCAGAACAGGATGACTATTCGTGAGCCCCATGATACGTGAAAGCTGCTGGCGCATAGCGCCATCGAGCTCCTGGAAGATCGCCGCACGACGGGCCGATATGAGCGCCGGAGACGAGCTTTCCAGATCGCACACCCACAGCGCGCTCAGTTCATGTCTCCACCATGCGTGCGGCGTCATTGATCACTGCTCTCTCCACGGGACGCTGTGCGCATGAAGCGTTGAGAGGCCACGCCGCTCCACACGCGAGCACCCCTGGCGACGTGACCATCGTGGCGGCTACGAGACTGGCTCGGTATCGTGTCCGTTCGCAGAGGCCAGCGCCGCTGACCTCGATTCCTGACGCGTTGCGACCCGGCGCGACGCCAGCTGCTCGATGGCGTCCGCCAGATGCTTGTCCTCGATGTTGTAGTCGCTGGCGGCGAGGCGAATGGCATGCGCCGCCGCCAGCACGTCACCATGGGTATAGCCGACAGGCGGCTCAAACTTGTAGACTGCGATCTCCAGCAATTGCCCGTTTGGATCGCGGAAGTAGATCGAATCCATGAAGCCGCGATCGATCGGACCGGTGTTCCACACGCCGCGCTCGTTGAGTCGTCGCGCCACCTGTGTGTAGGTCGCGCGTGAGGCCATGAGCGCCAGGTGGTGCAAGTTGCCGATTCCCTCCGGATTGGGCGCTGGATCGTTCTGGCGAGTCGGGCGCACGAAGAAGGTGATGAGCCTCCCATCGCCGGCGTCGAAGTAGAGATGGGTCTCATCAGGGACATCGAGATTCGGCTGCTCGAAAATCAGCGGCATGCCCAGGACGTCCCAATAAAAGTCGATGGTCGCCTGACGATTTGACCCGACGAACGTGATGTGGTGGACTCCCTGCACCTGGAGCTTACTCGCCATGACTGCGCCTCCGAGAGACCGTGCGCGTAGCGCGCGTGGCTAGATTCTGAAGAACAGGCGCCGCACCTGTCTGATGACGTTCGGGTCGCCGCTCTCCTGGCCACCTTCCATGCGTTGGAACGAGGTGAGGACGAACTCAGATTCGGTAGGGAAGCGTAGCTGGGCCGGAAGGTTGCTCACGTCACTCGCCGGCTCGGAGGCGAATTGGCCATCCTTGACTTTCACGCGCCATTTCCCGCCCCAGTCACCGTCCACGACGATACCGTACTCCGTATCCACGCCTTGCGCGGAGTCTTGATCGACCGTGTACTGCATGAGCACGAACATGTAGGGAACGAGCACGCCGGCGGTGCGCTGGGCAAGCACAGTGTTCGTCTCACCCAGTCCCTGGCGCATGTCCCAGGTATGCACCCCATAGTCCATGACCTGGAACGCGGGATAGAAGAAGGTGGGGAGAGGACCCATGAAGACGTGCGTCACATTGAAGCCGCCCCATTCCTCCGGGGTGAGCTTGTCGAAGATCACCATCAACCGATCGGAGGAGGATTTCAGGCGATTGATCGCCTCTTCGCGCGGCAAGCTGCGGAAGGTGAGCGCCACTTTGTCGAGTTCTTGCGCCATGACCGGCAAGCCGAGCGCGATGGCCTCCTGTCCTCGACGCGCCATATCCCAGCGCGTCAGATAGCCTTCCGTCACGTCGATCATGTGGCCGACGAGGTCGCGCACCTGCCAGTGGCCGCTGCGCGTGGGCGACTCCCAATTCTTGGGATCGTCGATAATTCGATAGAAGTTGCCCCGTTCGGTATGCACGACGTCGAGCACGGTGTCTTTTCCACTGTAGTCCATTGGGTTCACTGGCACTGCTGTCCCCCTCTGCTCCGCGGCTGTTGTCGTTTGAGTCGCGTCAGTCCGTGCGCCGCGCCGAAATAGTCTCACTGAGAGCCTCCTTTGCGGATAGCCGCCTGCGGTCGTTCCCGGCTCGTTCCTGGCTCGTTCCAACTCCGTCGCTCGATTAGCCAGGCGACGCGCCACGCGCGCTCGATCAACTCCAGCGTATCGAGTGGAGTTGCTGAGAGTATGGTCGAAAGGGCGTCATTGGCGCGTCATCGCGACCGTCATCTCACGGAGACGTGTCAGGAGGGAACGCCTGCAACTCCTGCGGGCTGGAGCCCAAGCGCACGATCGAGGGCCGCCGTCTCGGCCAGCGCGCCGCATGCCGCGAGATAGGCTCTGGCTTCAAGGAGGCGAGCGTGGCTACTAGCGCGATCCGTGAGCGGTCCATAGCGCATGGCGCACTCGCCCCAGACTGCCTGGGTACGGGCGGCTTCAAGAGGGAAACGGCGCCGCGCTCGCTCGACCAGCCGCGCGAATAGCGCGGTGGCCTCGGCCCACTTCCCTTGCGCCGCGAGAAGTTGGGCTGAGAGGCGCTCGCCCTGGAGGAGCAGCAGCTCACGGCGATGTGTTCGCGCCATGCTGAGAGCCGCGTCGAGTACGGCCCGCGCCTCATCTCTGCGCTCGCTTACTAATAGCGCGTCGGTAAGCCAGAGATGTACCCTTGCCTGGAGGTGCCAATAGCCGCGGCCGTCGAGCAGCGCGAGGGAGTCTTCGAATAACCTTGCGGCGCTTTCTGCGTGACCCATTCCGCGAGCGACGAGACCAAGCCCTGCGCGATAGCCAGCTTGCCGCTCAAGACTGCCAAGCTCCTCGGCCAGCGCGAGCCCAGACTGAAACGCGTCCTCCGCCGCCGCCCAATCACCGACGTAGAGCGCGATCTCGCCCTCGGTGCTGCAGAGGTGCAACAACGCGGCTGGAACAGACGCATGCTCGGCGACTTGGCGGCCCTCGGCGCAGGCCTGGCGGGCAACGTCTGCGCGGCCGAGGAGCAAACTATGATAGGCGTAATTGTTCTGCGCCAGCGCAAGAAAATAATGATCCTCAGCCAACTCCGCCTGGCGCGCCGCCTCGGCGTAGGAAGCCAGCGCCTGCTCGAGATGGCCATGTTGCGCGGCCACATTTCCCAACTCAAACAGCGCCATGCACTGTCCTGCTGAGGCTGCATCGCGTCGATACGACTCCAGGGCCGTCTTCAGGTGTCGCTCAGCCTGCGCGAGTTCAGTGCCATTCATCGCCAGCGCCGCGCCAACCAGCCAGTGCCCTCGTCCATCCGACCTGCGTGCGGGCGCCTTCAGTGTGCGACGCGCGGCGAGCCCCATCTTGGCCGCCACTACGGCGGTCTGGTAATCATGCGCGACGAGCGCTAGCTCCGCCTGCTCGAAATAGGCGTCGATCTGCGCGACGCTGTCTCCAGCGTCACGCGCGCTCTCTAACGCCTGTCCAAACCAGCGACGCGCCTCATCGAGATTCCCTGTTTCGCGGCATGCCTGCCCAAGCGCGCGCGTGAGGAGAAAGCGCTCTTGAAGGGTCGAGGTCGGCGCGAGCAGTTCGTACAGGTCACGTAAGAACTCGACGCCGACAGGACCCAGGTCGCTGCTCTGCAGACTCTCCACCGCGCGTAGACCATAGCGGCGTGCGCGCTCGACATCTCCACCAGCTACCGCATGACGCGCGATCTGGCGCAGGGGAAGCTGGCGTTGGACATGGGGGCAATCCTCGATCATCGAGGCAAGCTGACGATGGATGGCGCGCCGCCGGAGGCGACCCAGGCGCCGGAGGAGCGCCTCGCGCAGCAGATGATGAGCTACATCAACTGTGTCATCAACGCTCTCTTTGACGAGTTGACGCTGTTGCAACTCCTCTATGGCGTCAAGCGTTCGCTCGCCAGGTCCGGCGGGCAAGGCGCGTAATAATTCATAGGGGAGCGCTTCACCGGCGACAGCCAGCACCTCCAGCACATGCCGCGCCGCTAGCGACAGACCGGATAATCGTCCGGCGACTAAATCATGCGTCGTCTCCGGCAGGGCGGCTGTTGCGCGCCAACGAAGCCAGCGGCCAGCGTCTACATGCCACTCACCCGCCTTCTTGGCAAGAATGGCCTCGCTACGCAGTTGCGCGAGAAGTTCGACAAGGAGATAGGGGTTGCCTCCCGATCGTTCATGAAGCCAGGTGGCGAGGGATGGGAGCGAGGGAGACGCGACGTGTGAGTCATGCAGGAGGTCGGTGATAGCCTCAGGGGTCAATGGATCGAGCGTGACAAGGTGGACTTCACCGCGCCGGCGCCCCATAACGAGGAGACGCGACAGCGCTGGGATCGCCTCGGCGCGTTGGGCTGTGCCAATCAAAAGCGCTGGCAGATCATGCACCCGGGTAGCGAGGAATCCGAAAAGTTGGAGCGTCACGCTGCTGGCCCAGTGGAGGTCTTCTATAGCGAGCACGAGCGGGCCACTACGCGCCAGGAAGCGAATCGCCTTGAGAATGCGCAGGAACTGCCCGCGAGGCAAATCATTCTGCTCCTCTGCGGACAGAGTGAACATAGCTGAAAGGTCACTCGAGACGACGTCACGCGGCGCCTCGACGTGAAAAGCCTCAAAGAAGGGACCAAACTCGAGCAGATCATCGAATGGAGAGCAGGCGCCACGGAGAATTGTCCAGGACGCAGACTGCGCCAGTTCCTCAGCGATTTCGCTCACGAGGCGGGTCTTCCCGATACCATCGTCACCTTGAATGAGCACAGTGGCGCCATGACCTTGCGCGACGCTCTTGGCTATCGCGCGTAGACACTCGCGCGGCGTATCGCGACCCACGAACGGCAGTCGCGCAAGCGCATCCGCAGACTGCAATGACGGCGGTTGCAGTCCTCGCCGCAGCACAGCTTCGCGGATCAACGCAGTGGTCTTGGGCTCTGGTGAGACGCCAAGTTCCTGGCGCAATGCCGCTTCAAGCGCCTCGAACTGGCGCATCGCCCTCGCCAGAAGTCCTTCCTCCAGATAGACGCCAATGAGACGGCGTTGCGCGGCTTCATCAAGAGGGTCCAGTTGCGCCAGCAGTTGCAGGTAGCGCGTCGTGTCGCTGGTGGAGCCCCGCTCGGTGGCGAGGGTTATTAAGCGCTCGAGCGCATTACGGCACGAGGTCAGGAGGTCAACTGCGGCGCCGCGCTGCCAGCGGTCGAATTCGGGAGCGTCTCCTAATGTGAATCCCTGCAGCAGCGGTCCGCGGTAGAGAGCGATGGCTTCGGCCAGGGCGCTTTCAGTGTTCTCCGTCAAGAGTTCGTAGTAGCGCAGCAGGTCACACGAAAGCGCATGGGGTCGCAGGCTCACATATGTTCCATTGATGATGAGGGACTCACTTGCGCCGAGCGCGTGGAGCGCCTGGCGGATGATGTAGAGGGTGGAGCGAAGAGAGTGACGCGCGCCTGCCGTATCGGACTCACTCCAGAAGAGCGTCGCCAGGTGATCACGCACGTGCGCTCGGCCTGTGGCGCCGAGATAGAACAGCAGCGCCCGCGCCTTTTGCTGCTGGAGGTCGAGTGGTATTCCAGCGACAAGAAGCTCAGGCGCGCCAAACAGGCGGATTTCCAGCAGGGTCGTCGTGGTGGCCATACCTCTGCCCATGAACGTGGGGAGCAGCGTCGATGACAGCCGCGCGTGGGTTGAGTGTATCGCGGGAGCGGTCATGTTACAAGGCGATGAAGCGGGCTGAGGTTTGATGGGTTCTCATCTGGACTCTTTGATATAGGCTCGGGTGGAGACGGAGGGCATCCGAGCGCATCTAGCAGGCTGGAGCCACAGTTGCCTGAGCGCTCACAGTGCGCCTGCCTTTGAAGTTCAAACCAGGAACTCACGCTGAAACATCTCGCTTGGCATCTCCCTCAAATGGGACAGCGCAAGCGCATCCAGGCGCCTGCTTGGTAGGTCGCGAGTGCGCTGGGTGAGGGTTGCTCATGCCGAACATGAAGACACTGGCCGCGGGAGCAGCGGTATGTGGCGCCGCGGCTGGCCTCGTCGCGGGGGGCGTCACGCTCGCCCTCGGCTACCGCTTTATACGCGAATTTACCTGCCCAGGGGTGTCCGTAGATCCTCATAGCCCGCTGTGGGGTGGCTGGAAATTTCCCGAGGCCATCGCGGAGCCTCCCCATGAGGCGCAGCGCAGCGTGCGCTTCGCCTCAGCAGATGGCGCCACCCTCCGCGGGGAGTTCTGGGCGCAGCCGCAGGTAGCGCCGACGATCGTCATCAGCCATGGGTTTCACCTGCCCTGCGCACATTTTCGCTCGGTCGCCGCGCTGGAGTATAGCAACGGCGCCAATATCTTCTTGTTCGACTATCGCGGACATGGCCAGAGCGCGCAGATTCCCACGACCTGCGGCAATGCGGAAGTCAACGACCTGATCGCCGCGGTCCAGGTGGCCGCAGGGCAACCGGAAACACGCCCCAACGCCGTCTACATCCACGGGTTCTCGATGGGAGCCGCCGTCGCGATACTGATGCCGCCGCAGCCTGCTGTCGCGGGAATCATCGCCGATAGTCCCTACGCACGGTTGGATGAGATGATCCTGCTGATCATTGCACAGATCTTCGACCAAGAAACGGCGCAGCTCCACGGCCCAGCGCGCCTCGTGCGCAGACTGATTCCCATGCTGACGCATCTGACCCTTACAAGCGGACGTATCCTTTTCCGTGCGCGTTACCATCGTCGGCTCATTGCGCTCCCCGAACACGCGATCCACCGACACGTACGCGCGCAAACGCGCCAATCACGCAGCATGGCGCCTCCACCGATTCTCCTGATCCATGCCGAGCGCGATCCCCTGATAGCAGTGCGTCACGCGCACCGTCTCGCGGAAGCGGCGCGCCTGGTGGGAAGGCCCATTCAAGAGTATTACACTCCCTCTACGATCCATTGTGGTTCGTACGGGCATGATCCACAACGCTACATGGCGCTCCTGCAACGTTTTCTCGCAGCATAACCGCGCCAGAAGCAAGGATCACGACCATAGACAAATCGCCTGGGCGAAACCAACCACTGGCGCCACTCAAAGCGCAATCGGGATCACGCCCAGTCGAGGATGCGAGTGACCGTCTGGAGGCAGCGGGCGTCGCCGCCCGGCTTGCATAGTATCCAGCGCTCAGCGCCTCAGAAGAGAGAGGCGTTGTCAGGGCCGCCCACGGTTCGGCCTGGCCCTCGGACATCATGAGTTGGCGGCCGTTCGACTCGTCACATTCGAACAGCCGCTGTCGTCTGCGCCATTGCTTCTCACGTCCGCTGGATACCTGGCGCTCCGCTTCAACTCGCACGTTGATCTGGCGCCACGTGCGGTTCGACATTTTCTGCCATAGGATAGTGGTGCAAGGCATAGTATGGAACAGAAGGAGAGGTAGGAGCGTGTCGGACCCTCCAGATCTGCGTGCGGAGGCGCGCCGGCTACGGCGGGGCAATCGCGAGCTGGCCATGCTCAATCGCATTGCGGAATCACTTAGCCGGTCCGTTGACCCGCATGACGCCGTGCAGACCACGCTTGCGCAGATGGCCGATCTCTTCGGTCTACGCACGGGTTGGGTCTGGCTCCTGCGCGAAGGGAGCGATCAATCCTACCTCGCAGCCGCGCGAAACTTGCCACCAGGCCTTGCCAACTACCCGCGGCGTATGGAGGGGTGGTGTTATTGCCTGGATACCTTCAGGCAGGGCGACATGGCAGGAGCGGCCAACGTCAATATCATCACGTGCACACGTCTCAAAGCCCTGGTTAACGACGCCGACGGCCTGCGCTATCACGCCAGCGTCCCGCTCTATGCCTCACGAGGCGAGAAACTCGGCGTCCTCAATCTCGCCAGTCCCGATTGGCGCGAGCTGTCAACAGATGACTTGCGCTTGCTGCACACGGTAGGCAATCTGCTGAGCATCGCCATCGAGCGCGCGCGTCTCTACGCGCGCAGCGTCGAACTCGGCGCGCTCGAGGAGCGCACCCGTCTGGCGCGGGAGTTGCATGACACCGTCGCGCAAAGCTTGACCGCGACCGCCCTTCAGCTCGAATCCGCCGATGCGCTGCTCGACGCTGGTCATGACACGGACCTGCGCGCCGAGCGCATCCATACGGCTGTCCGTCAAGCTCTGGAGTTGACGCGCGCAACTCTCGAAGAGGTCCGCCGCTCGGTGATGGACCTGCGCGCGGCGCCGCTGGAAGGGCAATCACTGGCGCAGGCGCTGCGCGACCTGGCGAAGCGCGAGCCATTGCTTCACGGTGTGCGGTTGCGCGTCTCGATCACCGGCGCGAACCATCCCCTGCCCCAGCGCCTGGAAAGCGCCATCTATCGCATCGTGCAGGAGGCGCTTACAAACATCGCGCGTCATGCCCAGGCGCAGCGCGCAAGCGTACGTTTAGTCATCACCCCACAACAGGTCCGCTGTGTGATCAGTGACGATGGCCGTGGCTTTGACCCTACCCAAACTCCGGCGAATCGTTTTGGCCTGATCGGGATCAGTGAACGCGCCAAGCTCCTGGGCGGTACGCTACGGATTCAGAGCAGCCCTGGAGCGGGCGCTGTCGTCGAGTTCACCATTCCATTGAAGGCTTCGTGATGAACACATCAGCGCCTGCGCAACCTATTCGCATCCTCGTCGTCGATGATCATCCCGTTGTACGCGCGGGACTGGTGACCATTCTCGGCACGCAGCCCGACTTTGTCGTCGTGGGCGAGGCGGAAGACGCCGATACAGCCATCGGGCGCCTGCTCACCCTGCGACCTGACGTGCTCCTCCTGGACCTGGAGATGCCTGGCGGCGACGGCGCTGACGTATTGCGCCGGGCGCGGGAGAACGGCAGCGATGTGCGGGCGCTCGTGTTTACCGCATTTGACACCGATGACCGCATTCTCGCCGCAGTGCGCGCCGGGGCGCAAGGCTATCTCCTCAAGGGGGCGCCACGTGAGGAGCTCTTTCGTGCGATACGTGTCGTCCATGCAGGCGGCTCCCTCCTGGAGCCAGTCGTCGCCTCGAAGCTGTTGCGCCAGGTGCGCCATCCTGTCACACCGGATGTGCGCGTCACTCCTCGTGAGCTTGAAGTGCTCCGCCTGGTCGCGCGTGGACGCCAGAATAAGGAGATCGCGCGCGACCTCGCTGTGACCGAGCGCACCGTCAAGTTCCATCTCAGCGCGCTCATGCGCAAGCTCGAGGCGAGTAACCGCGTGGAAGCGGTAGCCGCGGCCATACGACGTGGCCTGATCGACCTTTCCAGCTGACACGACCCGCTTTCCACTCCATCACCCTGTCCATTTGGACAGGGCCGCGCTGCCTGAGCGTACGGTGTTGTGAGTCGCTCGCGCGCATATGCTTCTTGTGAAGACAACGCGCATTGCAGGAAGGAAACGAGAGCATGTCTGAGCAGACAAAAGCTCCTACCAGTTCTAGTAACCGCGTCGCGCTCATCACGGGGGCGTCACGTGGGCTTGGATTCGCCCTCGCCCAGGCGCTGGCCGATGAAGGATGGACACTCCTCATCGATGCGCGCGGGGCATTGGCCTTGAAGGCCGCGCAACAGCGCCTGACACAACACCCAGAAGCGCGGATCAGCGCATACGCTGGCGATGTAGCCGATCCAGCGCACCAGCAGGAGATGGCCAGAGCAGCGCAGTCATTGGGAGGTATTGACGCGCTGGTCAATAACGCCAGCATTCTGGGTCCCAGCCCACAACCTGTGCTATTCGACTACCCACTCGCCATCTTGCGCCAGGTGTTCGAGGTGAATCTCATCGCGCCGCTGGGCCTGACACAGACGATGGCTCCTCACCTCAAGCCGGGCGCGCGTATCCTCAACATCACCAGTGACGCCGGAGTTGAGGCCTATCCTGGATGGGGTGGCTATGGCGCCAGCAAGGCCGCGCTTGAACACCTCTCGCACATCCTCGCCGCCGAGCGACCTGATCTGCGTGTGTACTGGGTCGATCCCGGCGACATGCGAACCGACCTCCAGCAGCAGGCGTTTCCTGGCGAAGACATCAGCGACCGGCCACTGCCTGAGGAGAGTGTCCCTGGGCTGCTGACACTGATTCGGGGGGATTTGCCGAGCGGGCGCTACAAAGCGCGCGAGCTGGCGCCTCCTGCCCAGGGATCAGATGCTTGATCACGCGCCGGACACGCGCCACGACATGTAGCCTGTTGATCAGACAACGCCGCGAATACCGAAAAGGATACTTCCTGTATGGACCCACAAGACGTCACCGCGCTCAAAGCGCGCCTCATGGGAGACGTGGTTACTCCCGACAGTCCACAGTACGCTGCGCTGCGCAGCGTGTTCAACCGAGCAGGACACCCGGCGTTGATCGTTTGCGGCCAGAGTTCCGAGGACATCGTGACCGCGCTCCGCTTCGCCCGTGCGCAGGGATTATCTGTGTCGGTGCGCGGCGGCGGTCATGGGTTGCACGGCAAGGCGACCAATGACGGCGGTCTGGTGCTCGATCTCGCCGACTTCAATACGGTGACGCTCCTCGATCCTGCGCAGCGTCTCGTCCGCATTGGGGCTGGGGCCCACTGGGGCGCCGTGGCGAACGCGCTTGCGGCGTATGATCTGGCTATCTCCTCCGGCGACACCAACCAGGTTGGCGTGGGCGGTTTGACTCTCGGTGGCGGCATCGGATGGATGGCGCGCACAGACGGCCTCACCATTGATAGCCTGCGCGCCGCCGAACTCGTTACTGCGGATGGTCGCGTGCTGCGTGTCAGCGCTGAGGAACATCCCGACCTGTTCTGGGCCATTCGTGGCGGCGGCGGCAATTTCGGGGTCGTCATCTCGTTCGACTTCATCGCCCAACCGTGCAAGGCGATTGTGGGCGGCACAGTCATCTATGATGCGGCCGAAGCGGGCGCCGTCCTGGTGAACTGGGCCAGTTCCATGCGCGCAGCGACAGACGAGCTCAACTCCACCATCGTGCTCTTCTCCGGATTCGGTCCACAGGCGCCACCCCAGGTGATGGTTCACCTCTGTTACGCCGGCGATGACGAGGTCGCGGCGAGCGGCGCCATTCAGCCCTTCCTGCAATTAGGCGCCGTACAATCGCACGATGTCCATCGGAGGCCCTATGCCGCGATGCTGGAAGACGCCAAGACTCCGCCGTCATCACTCAAGCAAGTGGGGCATAATGGCTTCTTGAAGACCCTGAGCAGCGAGGTCATGGAGGTCCTCGCCGCCAATTACGGGCATCCAGGCGCGCCCATTGCGCAGATCCGCCGTCTTGGTGGAGCGATAGCGCGTGTCAGCGCACAGGCGACGGCCTTCGCCCACCGTGAGAGCGAAGCGCTCGTGATTGTACCAACATTTGCGCCGGTCGACGCGCCCGAAGAGCAAGCGCGGCGCATCGGCCAGGAAACCTGGCGTCCGCTCGAAGCATGGAGTAGCGGGGCATATGGCAATTTCCTGAGCGACGCCAGTGAGGCCAGCGTCGCCGCCGCCTATCCCGGCGAGACGTACGCGCGCCTGGCGCGCATCAAGGCGCTCTACGACCCTGAGAACGTCTTCAGCCAAAATCTGAACATCATACCTGCTGTAAATGCGCAGGTATGAATGGTAGCTCCGCATTTCGCCGTGGGGAGACACTTCAGTTCCCGCGCACAGGAGGAAGAGAAGGAAGGGGAAAGATGCAGCCACGCATTCACGCGATCACCCTGGCAGTCGCTGACCTCGAGCGCGCGCTCGCCTTCTACCGCGACGGGCTCGGGCTGGAGTCGACCGGGATTTTCGGCGCTGAGTTCACCGGCGACGAGACCAACCCGTCAGGGGCCGTCGCGATGTTTCACCTGCATGGTGGGCTCATTCTGGCCGTGTGGCCGCGCAGCGAACTGGCCAAGGACGCGCTCATCCCCTTCGGCCCGCCCAAGACCGGCGAGTTCAGCCTCGGCCATGCGGTCGCAAGCAAGGAGGAGGTGGATACCTTGATCGCCCGAGCCGAGGCGGCTGGTGCGACCATAACCCAAAGCCCCCGAGATCGCCCCTGGGGTGTCTACGCTGGCTACTTCCGCGACCCTGACGGGCACCTGTGGGAGATCATGTGGAACCCCCAACTTGGGGACATCTAGCTCCGTTTGGCGCACAACCGGCGCCAGGGGGCGGACTCAGAACTGCTGGTCAACATGCACGAATCTCAGCTAGCCCTGTCGTCTTCCAAGGCGCAAAAAATAGATCTTCAGCGGCTGGACGCCCATGCCCCTCATGCGCCACTCGACTTTCAATTGCCTCCCGAGCTCGAGGCGACTGAACCACCCGAGGCGCGTGGCGTTGGCCGCGACGGCGTACGTCTCCTGGTCTCACAGGGACCGCGCCCACAGATCACCCATGCGCGATTCCGCGAGATCGGCGCGTTTCTCGAGGAGGGTGATACCCTCGTAGTGAACACGAGCGGCACGCTCAACGCAGCGCTTCCAGCCCACGTCGGCCCCCTCACGCTGGAACTCCATCTCTCCGTTCAGCGCCCAGATCACCGCTGGGTCGTCGAGCTGCGCGCGCCTGAGGGAAGCGCGACCAAGCCGTACCGAGACGGATATGTAGGTATGTCGCTGGAACTGCCGGGCCAGGCGTCCGCGACGCTGGATGCGCCCTATCCCATCACGCAGGAACGAACGAGCGCAATCCCGCCGCGACTCTGGCTGGCGACCCTGGACCTGCCGGCTCCGCTGCATACCTACCTGGCGCAGTATGGAGCGCCTATTCGCTACAGCTATGTCACCCGCAGCTGGCCGGCAGAGTACTACCAGACGGTCTACGCGACCGAACCAGGGAGCGCCGAGATGCCTTCCGCCGGGCGCGCCTTCACGCCTGAATTGATCACCAGGCTCGTAGCGACGGGCGTCCGCATCGCCCCGCTGATCCTGCACACGGGGGTGGCCAGCCTGGAGGATCATGAGCCCCCATACGAGGAATATTTCCGCGTGCCCGCCGCAACGGCTCGACTTGTCAACGAGACGCGCGTCGCGGGTCAGCGGGTCGTCGCCGTGGGCACCACAGTCGTGCGCGCGCTCGAAACCGTCGCTGACGACGCAGGTATGGCGCACACCGGCGAAGGATGGACCGACTTGGTCATTACCCCTGAGCGTGGCGTTCGCGTGGTGGATGGTCTCCTTACAGGACTGCACGAACCACGCGCGAGCCACCTGGCCATGCTGGAAGCGATCTGCGGACACGCGCATCTACAACGCGCATACGCCGCCGCGCTGCGTGGGCGCTATCTCTGGCACGAGTTCGGAGACTTGCACCTCATTCTGCCAGAAAGTGCGCGCGGCGAGCGCCTGACCTAGGAGGTTGAGTACCGACTACCCAGCGGCTGAATCAACTCGAGCACATTGCCGTCGGGATCGGTAATGAATGCGATGCGCATGGATGGGTTCTCCGGCGGGAAGTCTTCGGGTGGAACATGGAACGCCACGCCACGAGCGGTCAACTCGGCGTACGCCTGGCTGAGGTCCTCAACTTCCAACGCCAGGTGGTCCCAGCCTCCCGTGATTCCCCGACGACTGCGCTCGTCCTCCGTCAATTCGATGGTCGTGTCGCCAGCGCCGAGGAAGAGAATGCCGTGCTCTGGATATCCTCCTCTGATGGGAAGCTCGAGCGTCTCGACGTAGAAATCACGCAGTTGCGCGAAATGGGACGTGTAGAGCGCGATATGATGAGCTGAGACGATACGCATGCGAGTATCTCCGTTCTCCAAAACTTACCGTCCTATCCCGAAGGATAAAGCGTGTTTGGTTCCTGCTTCACCAAGGGCAGTTTCACGCCGGCCCTGAGACCGGCGCCAGCGCTCCCCTCTCCACAGGCGTTTTGACTCTCCGACGAACTGTCGGCGAGTTGCGCGAGATTGATAGCTGCGTTCAGATCGCGGTCCAGCACCACTCCGCAGGACCCCTGGGGGTTGCGACAGTGAAACGTCCGATCCCCCAGATCCAACTCCTCGTCCACCCAGCCGCAGCCCGAACAGGTTCTGGAGGACGGCTCCCACCGGCTCGCCAAAATCACTTGGCAGCCGTACCAGACGGCTTTGTAGGTCAGTTGGCGCCGGAACGCGCCGAAGCCCACATCGCCGATCGCCTGCGCCAGGTGGTGGTTCTTGAGCATGCCCGCCACGTTGAGGTCTTCAATCACCACGACTGCCTTGGTTTTCGCCAGCCGAGAGGTGAACTGATGCAACGTGTTGGCGCGCTGGTTGGCCACACGGCGATGCAGTTTGCCCAGGCGCTGCGCCGCCTTGCGGCGGTTGTGGCTGCCTTTGGGCTTGCGCGAGACGGCGCGCTGAGAGCGTTTGAGCTTCTTGAGGCACGATCGGAGGTGACGTGGATTGGCTTCCGTCGCGCCATCCGAGAGCGTAGCGAGCGTCTTGACACCCAGATCCACCCCCACGACTGGCCCACCGTTCGCCGGTACGACGTGCTCCTGCTCGACGAGCACCGAGACGTACCAATGCCCAGCGTGTTCGCCAACGGTCGCCGAGAGGATCGTGACGCCGCTCGTGGGCAGATAGCCGCGCTCCTTGAGCCGCAGCCGTCCCAGCCGGGGCAACTGGATGGCAGCGGGGAACACCACGATGGCGCCGGTGAGGCGGAAGCCGCCCAGCCCGCGCTTGCGGCTCTTGCGCTGGGGATAGCCGATCTTCCCGCGCAATTTGCCCTGGTGCTTGAGTTGGCAACGCCGAAAGAAGTGAGCGAAGGCGGTGTCGAGGTTGCGCAACGCCTCCTGGGGCGCGCACTTGGACACCTCGTACATCCAGGGAACCTGAGTCTGCTTGAGCATATTCAGTTCGCGGTGCAGATCCATGGCGGAGGGACTTTTGCCAGTTGCATGATAGGATTCCTGCTTGCGCGCCAGCCCCCAGTTATAGGCCCAGCGCGCGGCTCCTGCATGCTTGCGGCAGGCAGTGGTCTGCTCATTGTTGAGAGCAAGCTCGGTCTTGTAGGCGCGCTGGATCGTGCTCATACCTGTTTTGCCTGCTCAGTACCCTGCGCACTATCCTGCTTGACACACGCCTGCATCTGTGTCGCTCGGCGCTTGGCATGGCGCCGTCCGTAGAGACGCGCCGCCAGGCTCGTGATGCCGGCCACACCGTCGTCGACCAGATCGTTGCCCGTGTCGCTGGGAGAGAGCGCCTCGACGCGCCGTCCTTCATGCTCCAGAAGCGCCGCGATAGAGCCGTAGCCAAAGCGCGTGAGCCGGTCCCGCTGCTCCACGACGAGAACGCCTACCCGCGCATCGGTGCGCAGCTTCGTGAGCTTGGGCCGCTCATCGGTGAGGTCAGAGGCGATCTCGGTCACCTCGGTCACCACCGCGACGACCTGATAGCCACGCGCCGCCGCATTGTCGCGCAATCGCTGCATCTGCCGCGTCACGTCGTCTTGCTGATCGGCAGAGGAGACGCGCGCAGAGAGCGCAGCACCCGTCGCGCGCGGTTTGGTCTCACGCACGATGATGGCGCCAGTCGGCAGTTGGTACGCATCCAATTGCCCGGCCTTCCAGCACTGATAGCCGGTTTTGTAGGCGACGCCCACCTGTTTGGCGTATGCGCTCAGCTTCATGCTGATAGAATACCGCAAAACCACCCAACACAGACGAAGGTTGGTTTACAGTTATCTCCCTCGAGGGCGTCGGGATTGGCGCTTCGCCTGCCGGCTGTAGCCGACCCGCGGCTTAGTCGATAGGCTTGAGGTTCGCCACGATCTCCGCCCGTTGTGGCTCGAGGAAGGGCGGCAGCACGACCTGCTCACCAAGCCGCTCCGGGTCCTCGTCGACGGCAAAGCCAGGCCCATCGGTGGCGATCTCGAACAAGATCCCGTTGGGTTCACGGAAATACAGGCTGCGGAACCAATAGCGATCTACTTTCCCGCTATTGGGGACGCGCAGGTCATTCAGGCGCTCGGCCCAGGCATCATACTGCTCGAATGTCGGCGTGCGGAACGCGACATGATGGACACCGCCCGCGCCTTGCTGAGCGATGGGCAGATCAGGCTGTTCGGCGACATGGACCTCAGCCGGCGCGCCGCCGACGCCCATCGCAAAGACATACACCGTATCCTTCGCGTTGTCTGGGTGCGTATACTCCCGCACCAGGCGCATGTTGAGCGCATTCGTAAGCAACTGCTCGGTCGGCTGCAGACGCGGCACGCTGAGGACGATGGGGCCGAGCCCGCGGATCTGGTAGGTCGCGGGGACGGGGCTGCGCTCCCACGGATGCGCTGCCCCCACACGGCTATCATCTACGAGCGTCAGGCGCTGCCCCTCTGGATCCTCGACATCCAGCGTCAGGCGGCCGTCGCGCTCGGCGATCTCGCCGATGGGCGCCGAACGCTCACGTAGATGCTGCGCCCACCATTCCAGCGCCTCACGCCCGGCGACGCGCAGGTGGATGCGCGTGATCGCCCGTGCGCCTCTGCGCTCTCGCGGGACGGGCCAGTCGAAGAAGGTCAAATCTGTGCCTGGATTGCCCTGCGCGTCGGCATAGAAGAGGTGGTAGGCGCTCACGTCATCCTGGTTCACGCTGCGTTTGACGAGGCGCATGCCCAGCGTCTGGGTATAGAAGTGGTGGTTCTCGCGGATCTGCGCCGAGATCGCCGTCACGTGGTGGATGCCCAACAGGTCCATAGCGCGCTTCTTTCCCTCTTGGCTGTCTTGTCCACAGCAGACGTCGCGATCTTCGCCCTGGTGGTAGCGCCTCACAGAACAACGGCGTGACGTATCCACGTCATTGCTCATCACGCGACGCCACTCCCCGAACGTACCACCCAATCACACCGATGCGCAAGAACCGCGCGTGGCAGGTTAGCCAGATGCGCGACCGATCCGAAGTCACAGCACGCTCTTTGCTCATCGCTGGCGAGCTGGATGGACACACGCCTGCGTGTGAGCGCTCCGCAGGGGAGATCGGCGCGCTCACTCTCCCGCGTTGCCGTATTTGCGCCCGCAGTGAGGAATTAGTGTGTAGGAAGGGCGCTTTCCTTCCCCCTTTGATCCTTGTCCACCACCCCAACCCACCAGTCCGCCAACATCATCCTGGAGGGATGCGATGATGATACCGTCGGCGCCGTGCACATCCGCCGCTACCGATCTCCGCAGCGCCCCACATCCGGCGCCTGCGCGGCTCGCCCAGGACTGGCGCATCCGCCGCGCGCACACGACGGATGTGGCGGCCCTCAAGGAGATGTTCCGCAAACTCCACGCGTTCAACGCCGCCCTGGATTCACACTTCATGCTGTCGGAGGAGTGGGAGAGCCATTTCGATGCGGCGATCCAGCAGGCGCTCCGGGGAGAGTCCCTCTGCCTCATCGCCTGCGAGACCACCACAGGCCAGCCGGTGGGGTTCGCCCTGGGGGCCGTCCACCGCGATTCCGGCATGTGGCGCTATCGCGAATGGGTTGAGGTCGAAGCCCTCTATGTGGAAGAGCGCTGGCGGGGACGCGGCCTCGCCGAGACGCTGCTTGGCCGCGCCTGCGAGTGGGCAGACAGCGTCGGCCAGACGATTGTCCAGCTCTATGTGACCGCCAGCAACGAGCGCGCGATCCGTTTCTATCGGCATGAGGGCTTCGATGAGACACAGGCCATCATGCGCAAGACCCTTGCCTGATACCCGTGGCGTCACGATCACTCCGTCTTCTCTATCCCGCGCGCCATGGCTGTTGACTCAAGAGCGCTCCTTTCTTTGGCCTGTGGCTTCAGACCGAAGAGGAACCGCATGGGATTGACGCGGCGGACGAGGAACTCGTAGATCAGCAGCGTTCCCACCGATGCCGCCAGCAGAATGGCGCCATACTTGACGGCGATGCCCATCTGCCAGCCAACGACGACAAACGCTATCGCCACGATCACCGTCTGGTGCAAGATGTAGATGGGATAGGACACCTCACGCGCGTAGCGCAGCAGCGGCCCCGAGGCCGTCAAATAGCGCCTGCCCAGACCGAGCAAGGCGAGGGTCCAGCACCAGGCCGCGGACACCCGCGCGAGGAAGAGGACGATGTCCATCCTGGAGAACCTCGCGGGCTGGAGATTGAGCGCGACCGCGACAAGCGTGACCATACTCATCAGCGCCGCCAGCGCCCACCAGCGATGTCGGTCCACCGCCTGCTGGAGGTCTTCGCTGGCGACGAGAAGGTAACCATAGATGAAGAGTAGGAGGAAGAAGACGGGATTCTTCCCGCCCAGATCAGGCAACAGGCCATCGGTCACCGCCAGAGGCAGGATCAGCAAAAAGAGCGCGCCCGAGGAGCGGAAGCAGGCGGAGGCGCGCGCTAGCAGCGCCAGGGCATCGTCAGCGCTGCCCGACTGTGCCGTGCTGAACGCGGTGAGGACGTAGGTCCAGAAACGCGCCGGGTCGTTGTCGCCCGCGTCGAGCGAGACCCAGGCCATGGGCCAAGCGCGGTCGCTAGCGCCACGGACCCTGGCGCGCCAGGCGCTCAGGACCGAGGTCTTGCCCCATCCGGCTGGCGCCGACAACACCGTCAGGGGACCGTGCAACCCGGCTTCCACTCGCTCGAGGCGCCGCCCGGTGCAGGCCCAATGTGTTACGGATCCCCCACGTTCGCTCTCGCAGTCACTGTATCACAACCTGCACGAACACCCTGTGCGCGCAGTCGATGATGCCTAGCGCGCGCGCACGGTGATGGAATCACGTGACCGACATGATCACACATCTGTGTTCACACCACGCCGCGCCCACAACACCTGAGCGCCATGAACGGGTTCACGGCGCCCGCCCGTCGCCCGTGGTCTTTCTGACGAATCAGGATTCGAGCCAGATGACGAAGCCCGCCATGCACCTCTACGATTCCCCTGTATTTGCTTCGTATGCCTCGCGTCCACAGCGTACTCCGTCACATCTCTCTGCCCCCTGACACGCTCGCCGACATGCAGCTGGGTCGGAGCGAGGATACCTCGATGATCGAGGCGTCTGCTGGCGCTTCGCGGCCCGGTGCGGGGCCGGAAGACTTTCCGCGGAATCGCGCCCACTGCCACAGCCCGTCCCAGAGGCGTCCCAGCCTGCGCGCCCGGCCGCTGCCGCCAGCCAGCGCGACCGCGGCGCCGCGAGGGAAGGCGTCAGACAGCAGTGACTCTTCCAGCAGTGTCGCATAGGCCGAGCGATAGAAGACGAGCGGGGACGTGGCAGCCCCACTTGCTTCCCCGCCATAGTCCAGGCCCACCACTTCGCCAATGAGCAGCACATGGTCGCTGCCTGGATACTCGGCAACCATACGACATTCGAGATGGGCGAGCGCGTCGGTAAAAAGCGGGGCGCCGGTGACGCATGTCTCGAACGAGAGACCGGCAAAGCGCTGGCTGGGATCCAGCTCGTGGCGGGCGAATCGCTCAGCCAGCGGCCTCTGCTCGGCCTTCAGGATGTTGACCGCAAATGTACCAATCCGGCGGATCACCTCGCAGGTCGCGGAGGTGCGCCGCAAGCTGATGAGCACGAGACAGGGATCCAGCGACACCGAACAGAAGGCATTGACCGTCATGCCGTAGTTGATGCTACCCTCGACGGTGGTCACCACCGTGACGCCGGTGGTGAAATGGCCCATGAGGGAGCGGAAGCGTGATCCCGCAACAGTCATCGCAACGGACCTCCCCGATCACGTCTCATCATCCACAGCACCCGCCCCCTTCAGTTGTCCGCGCGTGTGACGCTGCAGCTAGGATGAGCGCCTGCGACAGCCGTCCAGTCGGGCAAGTCCCCGCGTATCGCGCGTAGAAGCATCAATCGTCGGTCACCCTATTGCCTTTCAGCCTACCCACGCGTCTATAGAAGAGCTCGCCCTTCTTGCGCCACCAGAAATTCGCGGTACGCAGTGTGGCCTGAAGATCGCCGCGCCGGTGGATCTCGGTGGAGAGCACGGTTTGTGTGCTGAAGAAGGGGTGCCAGCCCCTTGTCGCGAATTCGCGGTCGATGAACATGCCGGAGATCATCGTGGTGTTGCCGCCAAACGAAAAGGCGAAGGTGAACCACGCCACCTGGCTACACATCACGAAGCGCGCGGATGCATTCCGCAAGGGATCGCCCTCAAAGGTGCGGCACGTACAGCGCGGCGGATCGATCTCGACCACGGCGCTCAGATCGTGAAGGTAGATCGAGAAGGGCGGCAGCTTGGCCAGCGCCGCCGGGCGCACCTTCGCCTTGAACTCTTTCAGGCGCGCCTCGGCTGCCGCGGTCACCTCCGCGAGGTCCTTGGGCGCCGGCATGTCGTCAATCACCATCCGCGCGTAATCGGCGCGGTACCGATCAAGCGCCTTCTCGGTGTCAAAACCGCCACTGCTCGAATCCCACTCGTCGCCGGGGTACATGAAATTGAGGCTGGGCAGACCGAGGTGGGCGATCGTATCAGGCGTATTCACCCACGGGTTCTGCCGGCTATTCTCCCTGTTGCAGAAGTAGCAGAAGCTGGCGAAGGGCACAGTGGACGCCGGCTTGAAGATGCTCATCTGACTCTTGAGCCGCTCGATCTTGCGCGCCGCGCTGCGCGTTTCATCGTGGTCGTTGCCAACCCAGTTGGCGAACGAGAACTGCGTGAAGAGGATCGAGATGTCGCCGCTCTGCCGCTTGATGTAGCGGAGCTGCTCGGGGATGAAGACGCAATCGTTCATGTTGAGGAGGCACTGGTCGCCGTCGCGGATGGCCAGGAAGGAATCCATCGCGCCGGCGGAGCCGCAGTAGACCTCGACCCCGACCTCGAGGCGGCGCCACTGGTACAGCGGCAGCTCGACGATCCGCGCAAAGCCCATTTTGCGGATGGCGTCCACGACGCGTGGCGAAGCATGGCGCTGATGGAGAATGGTGATGCGCTCTTTGTCGGCATCGGGGATCGCTTTCAGGGACGGGAGGTGGAGGTGGTCGGGATGCTCGTGGGAAATTCAGATGTGGCTGAACTTGGAGAAGTCTGGCTGGTCGGCGGGGCTAACCAGTGCCCATCCATTATTGAAGACTTTGCCAGAGAGCCAAGGGTCAGACAGAATGCTCAGGTCATTGGTTTCAACCAGAATGCTGGCATGGCTGATGAAGCGAACTTTCATATATCGAGCGATCCTCCCTACAGTGCGCGGGTTCGTTAGCCGCACCAGTGTAGGCTGGAGTCGCAAGTCTGTCAATTGCGTCTTAAGGAATAGGCTATGTGATGACTCCCCAGGCGTAAACTCCGAGTGTCAAACAGCTGCTTGCCGCCAAGGTGGCGTTTTTCGTGCTGCGCTCAGACGGGGCGCCGGGACGAAGACGGTGATCCGCGACCATCTGTGTCCTCGCCCACGACGCGCCTGAACAGCGCGACGAGGTCACCGCCTTCAGGTCCGCAGGGGTTCGCGCGCAAGAAGAACCTACTGGCATTCGTCCAAGAACGAGCGCCAGCAGGCTTTTCACGAACGCCATTCCATTATCGGGCTACGGCAGGTTGGTCACGTCCGCGTCGGTCGGCGACTCGACGACGAAGCGCCACTCGACGCGCTTCTCCTCGTTGGGCGCGAGGTCAAGCTCCCAAGTTAGTTGCTCCAGTTTCGTACGAGAGCTGGGCTGTGGGCGCATCTCCAGCGTGTTGAGCTTGATGCGCTCGTTGCGCGGCACGGGAAGCACATCCTGCAACGTCACGTGCTGCGCCACGCTGGTGCGGTTGGCGAGTGTCACACGGTAGCCGAAGGTGGTCTTGCGCACACCGCGCTGGAGGATGGAGCCTTTGTCGGTGTCGCGCTCGATCAACTCGCGTTTGACGGGAAGATTGTCGTCAACCCCGAGGTAGAGTGGCAGCTCGGCGTTCTCAGCTGTCAACTCCAGGCGTGTCTGCCCGACGTATTCATCCCCTCCAGCGCCGGCCTGAAAGACGTGCAACTCGCCCGGCAGCAGAACGCGCCCAGCGGTGTTGGCGCCTATGGCGCGCATGTGCGCTCCGGGACTGTAGACCGGTTGAGCGACGTAGTCGATCTTTACCGGCGCCTCGTACTCGCCGATCCCAAACAGGTGGGCTTCGCCATCGGACGGCACGCCAACGCCACCAGGCACGCGAAACACCTGCGCCGAGCCAGCGCGTTCGATCTCGGCCCCGGCGAACTCCGCATCGACCGGCGCCTCCTCCATCTTCGCCATCGAGGCCTGCGCCATCACGGGACTTGCGGCGTCGGCGGCGTATCCAGCCGCCATCGGGGTCGCCATACGCGCGCCCAGCGCCCTCGGAGCAGGCGCGGGAGGGGGCGCTGGCTTGTACAGATCCAGGTACCATGGATCTGGTTCATCAGGCAGGCGGGTCGCCGCCGATGGGCGCGCCGTCGAGAGGGCAAGCGCGACCTGACTCCACTCCTCGCCGGTACGCTGGCTCACGAGCGCCTGCTGCGTCAGTCTGACACGTCCAGTCCCAGCGTCCACCCGCGCGTCATAGCGCGGCCGCCACGACGCGCCATAGAGCAGATACGACAGCTCGATCTCGACGGCGCCCGCCGCTGGCGCCTCGACGCGGACGCTGGCGACGATGCGATCGGGCCAGCCCGCGCCGCCCAACTGGCTCAACTCGCGACGGCGCGCGTCAAGCGTGCGCTGGGTCTCGTTGCGCTGGGTCTGAACCTCCTGTCGCTCGACGGCGAGGCTCCGCGCCTGTTCGTCGGCGTAGGCGAAGAGACCGCTGGCGTCTTCGGGCTTCGTGGAGCCGCGTGCGATGCCCCAGGCGAGGCTGCGCGCCGCCTGATCGCCGAGAGTGCGCAACCATCCCGTTCGCTCCTCAACCGACCGTAGGCGCTCGTCGAGCAGGGCGACCTCGCGCTCCAGCCGCTCGATCTCCGTTTGCAGCGCGCGTAGCGTCTCCTCGGGCGCGCTCGGATTCGCCTCGTGCGCCTGTTCGACTGCGAGAATGCGCATGCCCGCAGGACCCTTGCCACTGGCGCGCACGGAGTCGGGCAGCAGCGCGAGCGGTAGCCCACCGATGCGTAGCGTGTGCTCGCCGGGCGTATCCAGTGTCGTCGCGCCAGCGCGCGTCACCTGTGCACGGTCGGGATAGACGGTCACACCGGTGATCTTCGTCGCGAGATCGAGGTCCATGGTCGTTCCTTTCTGGGCTACTGGTGGCGCGAAGAGGCCACCCTGCGCGCTATACTGAGGACGGCGGCGCTGCGGGGAGCGCCACCGATCTAGCGGAGGTCGTACAAATCGACTTGTGTTTACGTATTGAGACGATAGCGCCTACACTTCCAGACGCACGCTCAGAATCGTTTCGACGGAAATGGCGAACGGTTGGAGAATCACAGCTCGTTACCCTGTGTGGAGAGCGCAGTCGATATCATTTGAAGTACAGTGGTGACATGGTCTATAATACCCCTGTTTCGGGCAGGTACAAGGCTGCTTGCTATCATCGCGGCGATTGATCTGCGGCATGCTTCGGCTCGTGTCGCTCAAACCTGGCGGGCGCTCCTACCGGCAAAGTGAGGCGATCACCCATGGCGCGCATGTTTCCTCAGGATGGGCCGCGCGGCGGCAGAAACGCTCGACCAGACAACGACGCCGAAGTGGCGATCTACGATGCAGTGCAACGGCGTCTCGGAGTAGGCGCTGGCGACGACACAGACGAGTATATCATCTTTCAGGGCGTCAAGTGGTTTTCCACCACTCCGAATGGGGCGCATCAGCCATTTCGTGAGATGGACTTCCTGATCGTCTCGCGGCGCCGCGGATTGCTCATCTTGGAGGCGAAGGCGGCGAAGATCGCCCTCTCGACAGAGCGCAAAAACAGGAGCGCCGCCAACCTCAATGTGGTTCATGACGCCTACTTCGACCAGGCGAGGACCCTCGAAGATGAACTGACGCACTTTCTCCTCAGCGCGCCGCTCACATGCCAGCACATGGCGTCGTACCGGATCGGGTCGGCGGTCTGGTTTCCTTTCAGCCAGCCCTGGCCGCATGACGAGAAGACGACCAGGGGCGTGCCGAACAAACTCATCCTCGATTCAGCCGATCTTGTGAATCCCGAAGCTGGTATCCTGCGCGCCTTTGACTATCTCGGTCAGCGGTCCGCAGAAATCCCACTCAGTGACGCCGCAATTGACGCCTTGATCGCTACCCTCGATCAGACTACGCTGACGATGCAGGCGCGCCTCTCGGCGCGCGTTCCCGAGGCGGAAGAACTGATTCAGCGCCTCACCGATGAGCAGTACGATATCCTGGAGGCGCTGAGCGAACTGCGGTGGCTACAGATTCCCGGCGCCGCCGGCACGGGGAAGACGGTGCTCGCGTATGAGAAGGCGTTCCGTCTGGCGCGCGAAGGCAAGCGGGTGCTTCTCCTGTGTTCGAATCCAGCGCTCGCGGCCTGGCTGACTGAGATGCGCGTCCAGGATGGACGGCCCGAGACCGCGCTCTTCGACATCTTCGACCTCAAGGCGCTATGCGCGCTGGCCCCACGGCAGCGTATCGCGTCCTCGCCGGAGGAGGACGATGAGGCGCCAGAGGTTTCGCGCGCGGCGCAGGCTATCAACGATCTCGTCAGAAGCTGGCGTCGCCAGAGACAACCGCTCTACGACGCAGTCCTGATCGATGAAGGGCAGGACTTCGATCAGCCCCTCTGGAGGCCGTTACGTCAGCTACTCCAGAACGAGAAAACCGGGCTGTTTTACGTCTTCTACGATGTGGCGCAGCGCGAGCGCGATGGCGCGTGGGAGCCGGATCTACCAGGGCGGGTGCGCTATCTGCCGCTGGTGGTCAACCTGCGTAACACGCAGCGCATCTTCGAACTTGTGCAGCGTTTCTATCCTGAACGCGAGTACAAGCAGATGCGCTGGCGCGGCGTGATAGGAACGCCACCCGTCTATATTGATCCCCGCGAGATCACCTCTCAACCCGGCGAAGAGCCTGAGGAGACGGCGTTGCTACGCGCGCTGCGTTCGTTGATCGAGGTTGAGGGGGTCGCCCCGCAGGATGTGCTTATCATCACCTGCCGCCCGATGAAGAAGACAAGCAGGTCGCAAGAGGCAAGCCAATGGTATGCGCGTGGCGTCGAGTACACTCTGGGTAAACACACGATCCGGCGGGGGGCGGCGACAGTCAAGGGCAAGGTCGCGCTCTCGACGGTTCGCGCGGCGCGCGGCGTCGAACGGCTCGCGGTGATCCTCTGCGAGCTTGACGGCTTGCAGATGGCGAGAGCTACATCCCGCGATAAACTGCTCTACTCGGCGATCTCGCGCGCAAAGCATCAGCTCATCATTCTCGGCTCCGAGGCGCAACTACTGGGAAGGACGCCAGAACCCGAGCTCGCGCGGTCGCGCTCATGATGTCGTGACGGGGATTCCCCGCCTCAATGAGCGCCTTGCAGCGCCATCGGGCGCGCCTGGTCGCAATTAGCGCGCCCCTTCAGATAAACTGAACACGTCCTACTGGCGGGCGATGGCGGTCTGCCCGCCACGTAACACATACTTCTGAATCTTGCCGGTCGCCGTCTTAGGCAGCTCCGGGACGAAGTTGAAGGCGCGCGGCACCTTGAAGTGCGCCAGATGCTCGCGCGCGAACTGGCGTAGCTCCTCGGCGCTGGCGGTCGCGCCGGGCTTGAGGACGACGAAAGCGTGCGGCGACTCGCCCCATTGATCGTCCTTCATGCCGACGACGGCGACCTCCTGCACTGCCAGATGGCGCAGCAACGCCGCCTCGACCTCGATGGAGGAGATGTTCTCGCCGCCGCTGATGATCACATCCTTGATGCGGTCGCGAATCTCGATGTAGCCATCGGGGTGGATCACGCCGGCGTCGCCGGTATGGAACCAGCCGTCGCGGATGGCAACGGCGGTGGCCTGCGGATCGTTGTAGTAGCCTTGCATGATGACGTTGCCACGCGCGACCAACTCGCCAAGGGTCTGCCCGTCGTGCGCGACCTCAGCGCCCTCCTCGTCCACGACGTTTAGCTCGCCTGACGTGACCAACTCCACGCCCTGGCGCGCCTTGATCGTCGCGCGCTCGAAGGGTTGCAGCGCCTCGTGCTCCGGCAGCGGTTCGCAGACGGAGATGAATGGCGCGGTCTCCGTCAGGCCATAGACCTGGAGGATGTTCCAGCCAAGTTCACCCTCGATGCGCTCGATGGTCGCGGCGGCGGGTGGCGCGCCGGCGGTGAGCACGCGCACGCCGGGTTTTACGTCGCGGCGGGTTTCCTCCGGCGCGTTGGCGATGCCGATGAGCACGGTCGGCGCGGCGCAGAGCATCGTGACATTCTCGCGCGCGATCAGCCGGAAGATCTCGGCCGGGTCCACCTTGCGCAGACAGATGTGTTTCGCCCCCGCCGCCGTCACGGTCCAGGTGAAGGTCCAGCCGTTGGCGTGAAACATTGGCAGCGTCCACACGTAGGTGTCGGCAGGCGACATCGGCGCGTGGATCAGGGTTCCGACGGTGTTCATGTAGGCGTTGCGATGAGTGATCATGACCCCCTTCGGGCGCGACGTCGTGCCGCTGGTGTAGTTGATCGTCAGCAGATTGTCCTCGTCGATACTCGGTCGTATGAAGCCCAGCGACGCCGCGGCGATCTCGCGCTCGTATTCCACCCAGCCCTCACGCTCGCCCTCCAGCGCCACGAACAGGCGCGTCCTGGGGATACGGTCGCGGATGCTGTCCACGACGTCGAGATAGTCGGCGTGGACGCAGACGACGCTAGCGCCACTATGATCGAGGATGTAGGCGAAGTCGTCGGCGGTCAGCCGGTAGTTGATGGGGACGAGGACCGCGCCGAGTTGCGGGATCGCGTAGAACGACTCGAGTTGGGCGTGGGTGTTGGGCGCGATATACGCGACACGATCGCCCATACGCACGCCCATGCGCTGCAACGCCGAGGACCAGCGGTCGCAGCGGTCAAAGAACTCCTCGTACGTGAGGCGCAGATCGCCGTCGACGACGGCCTCACGGCGTCCATAGAGCCGGCGGGCGCGGCGCATGAAATCCAGCGGCGTCAATGGCGTTTCCATCGTACCCCTCCTCGTCTGTGGCGAACGCGCGGCGTGGCGCACCTCTGGTATATCACAGATCAAGGGGGAGTGATGGGCGCGAACGATGGCTGAATCGTGAGGAAGGCCTCGGCTCTGAAGAGCCGGAGCATGATGTGGGCGCGACAAGCTACATGATACAGTGAATCCAGAGCAGACGTATGGGAACAAGTTCGTAGAAGACGTGTCCGCTTGCCGGCAGACGCGGAGGGAACCAGTTTTCCAAGGAGGGAAAACACCATGAAAACGGTCACATCGAGGGACGGCACGCGCATCGCGTACGATCGGTCGGGTCAGGGGCCAGCGCTCATCCTGGTGGCCGGCGCCTCTGAAACGAGAGCGGACGAGGCGTCGCTTGCCGCAGCCCTTGCGCCGTATTTCACCGTGTTCGCGGACGACCGGCGCACATGCGGATGGGCAAATCGCCGTGATTGTCGAGGTAGCGCGACCCGTTGAGATCGCCCAGCTCATCGTGCAGGCGTACGCGCTCTCTCGCCGCGAGAGCGAAATTGTGCGACTTGTAGCGCAAGGGCAGACGACGACGCAGATCACCGAGGCGTTTCACATCACGGCAAACACGGTGCAGGACCACCTCAAAGCGATCTTTGAGAAGGTCGGCGTGCGCAGCCGGCGCGAGCTTGTTGGGCAGCTCTTTGCCCAACAGTATCAGCCACGCATCGCAGCCGGTCGCGAGCCAGGCGCGGATGGCTGGTTCGCTTAGGCCATGCATGGCTGACAGAAACGGACTTCAGCCCGCCGCAAGCCACGTGCCTGCCACTTCTGCGCCGATCAGACAGAATAGCGGGGTATGGAACCAATAGACCAGCAACCCATACACAAGACATTCAAAGAGAAACTGCGTCCCACGCCTGCCCAAGAGCGGGCGCTGGCGGACACGCTGTGGCGCTGTCGCGCGCTGTACAACACCGCCTTGGAGCAGCGCATCACCGCTTGGCAGCGCCGCCATGTCTCCGTCTCGCGTTACGAGCAGGAAGCCGAGCTCAAGGCGATTCGCGCCGCATTCCCCGAGTATGAAGCTCTCCACAGCCATATCTTGCAAGATGTGTTGGCTCGTCTCGACAAAACCTATCAGGCGTTCTTCCGCCGCGTACAGCGCGGCGAGAAGGCGGGCTTCCCGCGCTTCAAGGGTCGCGCTCGCTACCACTCCTTCACCTACAAGGAGTACGGCAATGGCGCGCGGCTGGACAACGGCTTCTTGGTCCTGTCCAAGGTCGGGCGCATCAGCGTCCACTGGTCGCGACCCATCAAGGGCACGCCCAAGACCGTCACCATCTCCAAAGAGGCCGATGGCTGGTATGTCGCGATTTCGTGTGCGGACGTGCCGATGAATCCGCTGCCGCCAACGGGGCAGGAGACCGGGATCGACCTGGGTCTGGAGTCCTTCGCCACGCTGGCGGATGGCGCGCGGATTTGCACCCCCGCGTACTATCGCAAGGCCGAGGCCTATCTGCGCCGCTGCCAGCGGCGCGTCGCGCGGCGCAAGAAGGGGAGTCATCGGAGGCGCAAGGCCGTCGTGCTGCTGGCCAAGGCGCACCAACACATCGTCAACCAGCGGCAAGACTTCCACCACAAAGAAGCCTCCAAGCTCGTCCAAGCGTACGATGTGATCTATCACGAAGACCTGCGGGTTGCCAACATGGTACGGAACCATCACCTCGCCAAGAGCATCAGTGATGCGGGGTGGAGCGCGTTCCTGACCATCCTCACTTTCAAGGCGGCAGGCGCAGGGAAGCGAGTGGTAGCGGTAAATCCCGCGTTCACCAGCCAGGCGTGTTCGGGGCCGGGTTGTGGGAAGATCGTTGCCAAGGGCTTGTCGGTCCGCTGGCATGCGTGCCCGGAGTGTGGGACCAGCCTGCACCGCGATCACAACGCTGCGCTCAACGTTCTGCGGCTGGGGCAAGTGCAGAGCACAGTCGGCTCGGATAGAGCCGTCAGGCGCTAACGTAGTGGGGTACCACATGCGTAGCCTGAGAACCCGCCATGTGCGGAGTGTCAGTATCCGGTTCAGCGTTTGAGCGAGTCGAAGGCGGCGTCGAAGTGGCGCATCTCGATCGCGGGCGGCTGCGCCTGCTTCGGCTTCAGCGCTGAGAGCGCGCCATCAGGATTGCCTGCCCCACGCGCGCGCATCCACTCGCTGACAGCGATGTTCGCTGCGCGCCGGCAGACCGCCTCGATGTCGGCGCCGCTCAGCCCCTCCGAGCGCTTCGCCAGCGCGTCCAGCGGTGCGTTGCCGGCGAGCGCGCGCCGCCGCGTATGGATGGCGAAGATCATGCGCCGCGCCTCGCGGTCGGGCAGGGGCAGCTCCAGCACAAGGTCGAAGCGCCCGGAGCGCAGCACGGCGGGGTCCACCAACTCAGGGCGATTTGTCGCCCCAACGACCACCACGCCGCGCCGCCCCTCGATGCCATCAAGCTCGGTCAGCAATTGGCCGATCACCCGGTCGGCGACGCCGTCGAACGACTGGCCGCGCTCCGGCGCGAGGGCGTCCAGCTCGTCGAGGAAGAGCACGCAGGGCGCGACCTGCTTGGCGCGGGTGAAGGTCTCGCGCACCCCGCGCTCGGACTCGCCGACCCACTTCGAGAGCAGCTCTGGGCCTTTGACGGCGACGAAGTTGGCCTGGCAGGCGGTGGCCAGCGCCCGCGCCAGCAGCGTCTTGCCGGTTCCCGGCGGGCCACTCAGGAGGACGCCACGAATGGGATCGAGGTCCATCGCCTCGTAGAGTTCGGGGTAGCGCAGCGGCCACTCGATGGTCTCGATCAACGTGCGCTTGACATCGATCAGCCCGCCAACATCCTCCCAGGTGGTGCGCCCAACCTCGACGGAGACCTCGCGCGCGGCGGATGGCTCGATGTCCATCAGCGCGTCGCGGAAGTCGTCCATCGTGACCGTCAGCGCGAGCAGTTCCTCGATGGGGATGCTGCCGCTGGTGAGGACGGCGGTGGGGAAGGTGCGCCGCAGCGACGACATCGCCGACTCGCGGCAGAGCGCGGCCAGATCGGCGCCGACGAAACCTGGTGTGATGCGCGCCAGCCCGTCCACATCCACGTCATGCGCGAGGGGCATGTCGCGGCTGTGAATGCGCAAGATCTCGATGCGGCCCTGCATATCGGGAGCGTGCAGGCTGATCTCGCGATCGAAGCGCCCCGGACGGCGCAACGCGGGATCGAGCGCGTCGGGACGGTTCGTCGCGCCGACCACCACCACCTGTCCGCGCGCGCGCAGCCCGTCCATCAGCGAGAGGAGTTGGCCGACCACGCGCTTCTCCACCTCGCCCCAGACCTCGGAGCGCTTGGGTGCGATGGCGTCGATCTCGTCGAGGAAGATCACGCTGGGCGCGGTGCGCTGGGCGTCGGCGAAGACCCGCCGCAGGTGCGCCTCACTCTCGCCATAGAACTTGTCGATGATCTCCGGCCCGCTGACGCTGTAGAAGTGCGCGCTGCTCTCGCTGGCGACGGCGCGGGCGATCATGGTCTTGCCGGTGCCCGGTGGCCCATAGAGCAGGACACCCTTTGGCGCCTCGATGCCGAGCCGGTCAAAGAGTTCTGGATGCTTGAGGGGGAGCTCGATCAACTCGCGCACATGCTGTAGTTCGCGCCCCAGGCCGCCGATGTCCTCGTACGAGATCTGGCTGCTGCGCGGCGTCGCGCCCGCGCCAGGCGCCTGGATGCGCAGGCTGGTCCCCGGCTCGAGGATGACGGCGCTGGCGGGGTTGGTGGCGAAGACCTGGAACTCGCGCGTGGCCAGGCCGAGTCCGGGAACACGCGCCAGATCGCCGGCGAGCACGACCAGCCCGCGCATCGAGCGCGCCACATGCCGTAGCTCCGCCTCGTTGAGCGCGCTCGCCCCGCCGACCGGGACCAGCGCGACACTCACCGCCGGCTGCGCCTGCGCTGCCCGCAGCGTGACGACATCGCCAAGCGCCGCGCCGCAGTTCTGACGCACCAGGCCATCCATCTGGATCGTGGAGTCATCGGGGGTCGCTCCGGAGACGAAGCCATCCGCGCCCTCCCGCTCATGGGGCCAGGGATGCGCGCGGGCGACGGTCGTGCGTGGCCCGACGATCTCGACGACGTCGTCTGACGCGCAGCCCAGCGCAGTGAGCGCGGCGGGACTCATGTAGGCGACGCCGCGCGGAATGCCGATGCCCTCGGCGACGGTCAACTGGATGGGGCCGACGGTTGGCGCGCTACGTCTGGGTGCGCTCATGAAGGGAAATCGTCCTCTCCACATCGTGTTCTCCGCGTCCTGTCGGAAGTCGTGGTCTGGCGCATCATGCGCGACAGTACACTCTACGCACAGCGCGCGGTTCCGTTGCCACTTGATGCGCTAGAGGACAATGGCCCCACCTCGCGTGCGGCAAGAGATGGGGCCAGAGTGTCACGTTCGCAGGGTGAGCGCTAACCACCGAGCAGTGATGTCAGCAGCGAGTCAAACGCTCCGGCCGCCAGCAATGTCACGAGGAGCGAGAGCAGGCTGAAAAACAGGCCGAAGATGGAGGAGACCAGGCCGGCGTGCGTGCGCAAGCCGAACGCGGCGACCAGCCCACGTATCGAGGCATAGATGGCATACAGCGCAAGGATGCCGACGAAGTAGTAGCCGAAGAAGAACGCGATAATCGAGATCACCAGCGAGACTCCGCCCCAGATGATCGCCTGTCTCGCGTAGACGTTGGTCTCCTTGACTGGAACGGCGGGTGGTCTGTACTGCGCTGGGTTGGGCTGCTGGCCGTGCGGCGGCTGAGCGTATTGGGGCGGGTAGGCTGGCGTTGGTGGATACTGTGGCTGCGGATATTGCCCGGCGCCGGGCTGCGCGGGTCCGCCAGGATACTGCGGATTGGGATACTGCGGATTGGGATACTGCGGATTGGGATTCTCGCCGGGCTGGCCTGGGCCTTGTGGATACGACACGGAGGCTCCGTTCTAGCGACGCTGGCGCCATCGCGCAAGGCGACATGAGCCAGCGTAATTGCGACTCTATCCATCTGAACGGCGGGCGCTATCTTCGGTAACGCCCGCGCGTAAACCATCGAGAGGCGGCGCGTCAACGGAGCCACGCGTTCTAAAACAGTTGCGCCATGCGTTATATCTCACGTGCGCGGGCATTGCATCCAACCGGGCTAAGCGCTTGCGCCCCTCTTGCGCGCGACACGATGCGCGCTATACTAGAGGTCAGCATAGGAGGGCCCGAGGCCGGCGAGCGGGAACGACGGCTCTGCTACGCGGCGCAGTGTGACCGGGTGGTGCTAGAGGGAGACGTGGCGCAATGGGCAGGCAAGGATCACGCCGAAGGGGTCAGGGCCGGCCCATGCGTTCGCCGACGTTGTGGGTGGCGATGCTCGCGCTTCTCCTCCTCAGCACACTCCTGAGCGCCTGCGCGTCCCAGGCGCAGATCAGCCAGGCGCACGCGAACAAGGCGAAGCTGGATCAGGAACTGAACCATGCGCGCACAGATCTAGGTATCCCGGATCGTCTCCTCGTCCCCGTCACCAACCAGGAGAAGAAAGTGGCCGATGGCGATGGGGGCCTGACCTATGACTATGACAACGCCGCCAAGACGTACACTGCCCTCTATAATCAATTGCTCGCCATCGAGCAGAGCGCGCCACAGACGCTTATGCAACAGGCCCAACAAGATATGCAGGCCTTCGCTACCATCCTCAATCAGCGACGCGGCGAAGGCTTCACCGAGGTTTCCGCCTACCAGGCGCGCTATGACGCGGCGCAGCAGGCGTATGAGACCGCCAAGAGTCCAGGGGACTATGCGCATGTTAGCGATATCGCTACTGCGCAGACACGAGCCCTTGAGGCGCTCTGGCCCGCCTACCAGAAGCTCCAGGACCTCAAGACCGTCATCAAGTGGCTGACCGACACAGGCGTGGGCGCAGACCAGGCGCAACATTTCTATGACCAGGACCTGGCTGTCTTCCGCGACGCCGCCACCGCCGAGCGCTACCAGGCGCTCACGAGCGTCATCGACGCGCAGATTGTGCAGTCGCAGGCCGACGCCGCCACAGCGCAGCCCTACATCGCCGATTCGCTCCTCAAGAGCTTCCAGGCGCGCATCGATCTGCTCAAGCAATATGTTGGGGGATTCCAGGGCAGCTCCCAGCTAGACGCCGCTCTGCGCCTCCAATATGGCAACCCACCGACGGCGGATGCCTTTCAGAAGCAGCATGACGACGCGGCCGCCAAACTCGCGGCGGCGCATCAGCCCAGCGACTACACCGCGGTCACCACCGCCATCACCCAGCAGAACACTGCGATGACCTCATTGCTCATCCGGGCGAAGGCGCTCTACGACTACAAGCAGTTTGATACGCTCGTGCGCTCCGACGCGGTCTGGAAGCGGACGATCATCAATAAGCAGCCCGATCCACGTTTCCATTCCGGCACAGCCTATCCGCTCGCGTACGAGTACATCGGCGAGGACGGCCTCCTCGACAATGATATCGGCATCGGTCCCGCGTCGAAGCCGGAGAACTATGCGCGCACTGACACAGGCTTCCAGGCCGCCGATTTTCGGATCACCTCGCTCATGGCAAACCTGCGCGCGATGCTGGACAATTATGATCCGGCGACCGACGAGGTGAACGCGCTGGATGACGCTGCCCGCATCAACCCCGTTCACGAAAAGCCACACGCCACCGACTTGCAGCTCATGCAGTACTACAACGTCACGGATGGCAAGGTCATCATGATCTCGCTGCGTGAACAGGTCGCCCGGTTCTATGACAAGGGCAGTATGGTCGGCTACACCTATGTCACCACCGGCGATCTGGACGTCCCATCGGTTCCCGGTTTCTGGACGGCGATCAATCGCCACTCACCAGACGACCCCAATACTTGTGACAGACATCCCCAAACCTGCCCTCGGGACGTGCCCGGTCCCACTGGGATACCCATACCGGTCCCGCCAGGGTTCGGCGACGTGTTCACGCCACCAGTCCCCGGCGAATACAATCCAACCCCTATTCACTATGACATTGCCTACCATGAGGGAGGCTTCTGGCTGCACGACGCCTATTGGCGCCACCAGCTCGGGCCTGAGACCAACCTGCCCCACTACGACCCGAACGCGTTCAGCGGCGGCTCACACGGCTGCGTCAACATCTCATACCCGGTACCGGTCGTGGGTGGGAGACAGGTCGGTTGGAATATGCAGCAGGTCTACAATTGGACGCCGCTCGGCACGCCAATTATCCTCTACTAGATCGCGCGAGACACGTTGGAGTGACAGCAAGAGCCGCCAGAGGATGCGTTGGAGTGAGCGGGCCCCATCGCATTCTTGCGGCCTGCGCCGTAGCGCTCGCGGCGTTGCTCGCGCCGGTGAGCGCAGTTGTTTCAGCCCATCCACAGGCGTCTATGCGCTCGGAGTCGCCTGGGCTCGGCGGGTGTCCAATCTTTCCCGCCGACAACATCTGGAATGCAGACATCTCCTCGCTGCCGGTTGACGCGCGCTCGACGAGCTACATCGCCAGCATCGGAGGGAGCGGACATCTCCATCCAGATTTCGGCGCGGGACTCTATAATGGCGGCCCCATCGGGATTCCGTACATCGTCGCGCCGGCCACCCAGCTGGGCGTTCCCGTCAGCTTCGACTACGCCGACGAGAGCGATCCCGGCCCCTACCCTGTCCCGTCGAACGCGCCGGTCGAGGGTGGAGCGCAGAGCAGTGGCGACCGGCATGTGCTGGTTGTGCAGAGCGGAACGTGCAAGCTGTATGAGATGTTCGCGAGCTATCCGCAGGGCGCGGGCTGGCATGCTGGCAGTGGCGCCATGTGGAATCTGCGCTCGAACGCGCTGCGCCCACGCGGCTGGACCTCCGCCGATGCGGCGGGGCTGCCGATCCTGCCGGGGCTGGTACGGTACGACGAGGTGGCCGCAGGTGTGATCGCCCACGCGATCCGCTTCACGGTGAGCCGCACACAGCGCGCGTATATCTGGCCGGCGCGCCACCAGGCGTCTTCGGTCACCGATCCCAGCGCGCCGCCGATGGGCTTGCGCCTGCGGCTCAAGGCGAATGTGGATATCTCGCGCTTCTCGTCCACCAATCGCATCATCCTCACCGCGCTCAAGCGCTACGGCATGATCGTGGCCGACAACGGCAGCAACTGGTATCTCTCCGGCGCGCCCGACGACCGCTGGAGCAACGACGATCTACACGCGCTTGGCGCGATCCCTGGGGCGGATTTTGAGGCAGTGAACACCACAGCGCTCCAGATCAACCCCGACTCCGCACAGGCGCGGAGCCAGTCAGCGGCGCCGACAGCCCTCTCCACCGCATCGCCGACTGCGCTCGCGAACGAGACGCCGACGGCTACGGCGCTGACGCCTACAGCGCATGCATCCGCTGGCGGACCGACGGGCGGCGCGGCGAGCTGGGCGCTGATCATGGCTGTCATAGGACTTGGAGGCGGCGCTCTCGCCGCTGGAGGCTGGCTGCTCGCGATGCGGCGGCGACGACGGGCGTCATCTTTCAGATGAGACAAACCTTCGCAACCTGTGTCACGACTGCTCGCGACGGGCAGCCACGTTTGCAGTTATTTGCCAATCGGGTGCTATACTGCAGGCGTGAGGTCGGGCGCTGGAGGGAGGCGGAGCGGTGGCGGCACAAATACACATCCTGATCATCTACAGTCCCCAGGATACCGCGGCCCGTGACGCGCTTAGCGCGGCGCTTCGGCAGGCAGGCGCGGATGTTTGGTACGATGAACCGAGCAGGTCCAGAGGACAGACGCTCGACGCCTTCCGGCGTGAGGCGCGCAGGCGGGCCGTCGTATTTGCGCTGCTGACCCAGGAGGCGCTCACCTCCGCCTGGGTACAGCGCCAGATGGCGTTGATCCACGAGTTCTATCAACGCGAGCCACAGCGACTCCTGCTGGCGCTTCACAGAGATCAGATCACCGCAAGCGATGTCAACGCCCGGCCGCTCCTGAAAGATTATCGCCAGATTGAGGCGCCAGAAGCGCGGCCCTCGGGGGAGGTGATCGAGCGGACACTGGGCATGTTGGCCTTGACTTCAGCGCTCGCCACCCCGCAACCCGCCGACACCCTCGATGATGCGTTGACGCAAGGAAGGGCGCTGCTGGCGCGCCAAGAGTTTGACGAAGCCAGGCGTGATTTTCAGCGTGCCATCCAGCTTGAGGCCAGGAGTTTTATCGCCTGGTTTTCCCTCGGGTATGTGTATGCTCGGCTGAATCGCTGGGAAGAGGCGCTGGAGGCGTATGAGCGGGCGCTCGCGCTTTCGCCGGACCATGCGGGGGCCTGGAATAACAAGGGTGAGGCGCTCTATGCCTTGCGGCGCTATCAGCTAGCGTTAGCCGCCTACGAGCGCGCGCTGGCGTTGGACACTCAGAACGCAGTCGCCTGGAACAACCGGGGTGTGGCCCGTTACACGCTCAAGGAACCACGCCTGGCCCTCGCCGACTATGAGCGCGCGAGCGCGCTGGACGCGGATTACGCCGTACCCTGGAACAACCGGGGTGTCCTTTTCAACGACGCGGGCCGCCAGCGTGAGGCGCTCGTCGCCTTCGATCGCGCCTTGTCGCTTGACCCGCGTTATGCGGCCGCCTGGAACAATCGCGGCAACGCCCTCAGCGATCTGCGGCGTTATCGCCAGGCGCTGGTAGACTACGACCGCGCGCTCGCCCTCGACCGTGACTATGCGAACGCCTTCTACAACAAGGGCAACGCGCTTTATGGCCTGCAGCGGTACCGGCCAGCCATCGTATCCTATGATCATGTGCTAGCGCTTGAGCCTGGCAACGCCGCCGCCTGGACCAATAAGGGCGCCGCGCAATTTGAATTGCGAAAGTACGATGACGCGCTCGTCGCCTACAATCGAGCGCTGGCGCTTGATCCAAACAGTCTCGCCGCCTGGCAGGGCAAGGCGCTGACGTTGCGCGCGTTGCGGCGTTCGGCGGAGGCCGAGGAGGCGGAGCGCCGCGCCCGCGAATTGGGCGCACACGTGTAATTGGGTCGCGCCACGCGCTCCGCATAAAGGCGCCGTCGTCGTCATGGCGCCGTTGCGCCTCCCCTATCGGCGCCATGTGGATGCGCTGGACGTATACTATGAAATTGGAGCGCTCGTGCGCTGCATGGCGCATGTAACGCCATCATAGTGTCTTTTCTGAGAGCAGGACGCATGATTATCTTCTGGCTGGCGGCGCTGGGCGCGACCATCGTCGTCGCCATCCTGATTGGGCTGGTCTACCTCTTCGCACGCGCGCCGCGGCCCAATCCACGTGATCTGTTGCGCTGGGCCGGTACGTTGTGGGTGTTCAACCTCGCGCTCAATCTCATCATCCTCTACTTCTTCATGCCGCCGATGACCGGGCCATACTGGGGCTGGCAGTGGCTGATCTGGCCGCTGATCCTCTCCGGCGTCTTCGCGCTCTTCGGCGGTGGATTCCGGCAAATCCGCGCGACCGTTGACTCGCTGACCGAACGCATCAACGCGGAAGGTTCGATCCGGCGTGGCAGGTCAGGCTCGCGCGACTGGGTGGACGAGCGCCCGCAGAAAGCCAACCAACCGGGCCAGCTTCGCGTCGGCGCGCTGGTGGGCGTCGCGGCGATCATCCTTGGACTCGCCATCGCCACCATTGTGAACGGGCTGATCGTCGCCGGCACGACCTGGTTCGACGGCAACGCCAAGGCGCTGGCCAGCATACCGACTGTGAAGGCCGCCTCTACTGACACACAGCTGCCGCCGACGGATGTCAATCATATCGTGCTGGTCAACCAAGGCGTCGCGGCCAACCTTGGTCAGCGCTCGCTCGCCTCGACCGGTCAGAACCTCGGCTCCCAATATCACACCGACAAAGCCGCGTACACGCTCCAGTCCATCAAGACGCAGCAATACCCCAAGGGGCATCTTTTCTGGATCGCGCCGCTGGTCTATAACAACGTCTGGGCGAACATCGGCAACTGGCAGAGTCCCGGCTATGTGCAGGTGGACGCCGAGGACCCGAACGCGCAGGCGGCGCTGCATACCGGCTATCACCTGCGCTACCTGCCCGACGCTGTCCTCAACCAGGACCTATTGCGTCACGTCTACCTCAGTGGCTACACCGGCGCCAACCTCGCCGAGCCGACGCTTGAGGTGGATGATTCTGGAACGCCGTACTTCACGATCTCGCTGATGACGCCGACGCGCGGCTTCACCGGCCAGGTCGTGGATAAAGTCCTGCTCGTGGACCCACAGTCCGGCGCGATCAAAGAGTATGCCGTGAAAGACGTGCCGGCGTGGGTGGATCGCATCGTGCCCAGCTCCGCCGTCAACGACTACCTGACCTGGTGGGGTCTCTACCACGAGGCGCCCTGGTTCAATCCCTCCGGTGCGAAGCAGCAGAAGCCCGCCGGCGCTATTGAGTTGCTCTATAACACCGCCGAGCAGCCGGTCTGGCTGGTGACGATGACCTCCAGCGCGCAGACCGACAAGTCCAGCACCGGCGTCGCGCTCTTCAGCACACGCGACCTCACTGGCACGATCTATCCGCTCACCGGGATCGGCGTCTCCGATAACGTCGTGCAGACGATGACCTCGAACCCGCAGAATATTCGCGATTACGGCGTGGGCAGCCTGCAACTCTACCAGATCTACGACGAGCCAACCTGGATCGCGACCTTCGTGCGTGACAACGAGTTCGGCCAGACCTTCCAGGCGGTAGGTATCGTTGACGCCAAGCGGATGGCTCCCGCGAACGTGATCATGGCGCCTACCAAGTCGGAGGCGCTGGCGCAATATGCGCAGTGGCTCGCGGCGAACAACGTCCAGGGGCAGGGGCCGGTCGCAACAGGCAAGAAGGTCGAACTTGAGGGCAAAGTGGAGCGCATCTCATCGGCCACACAGAATGGGACGACGGTCTACTACATCCTGCTCGAAGGCCAGCAGCGTATCTTCCTCGCCAGTCTCAATCTCAGCGCGAAGCTGCCGCTGGTGCAGCCGGGCGACCAGGTGAAGGTGACGTATCTGGACACCGGGCAGAGCGTGGAGACGCTGACTGCCTTCGACGATCTCAGCATCCACGCAAGCGCGCCGACCCCCGCGCCTACACCTTGAACGGCGACGATCCGGTGGCCATCCTGGCCCGTGACAGTCGTATCGCGCGTCGGGATGATCGCCAGATCGGCGTGATTCGTCTATAGTGTTATGCGAAGGCGATGATGCCTCTGCTCCCTGCGCGCGCATGAGGGATGCGGGGGCTTTTTCATTGTGCGAGAACCGGCGTCCCGGCGCATTCCGGGGATGCGGTAGGGGAAAAGGCATAGGCGTGATGGCGGAGCGGCGGCGCATTCCGGTAGCGGTGGTCAACGGCGCGGGTTATGGCGGCGTCGAGTTGCTGCGCCTGCTGCGCTCGCATCCCGTGTTTGAGCTGGTGGAGGTCACCGCGCGCTCCGACGCAGGCAAGCCCGTGCGCGCCGTCTTCCCGCATCTCGCCGACCTCGATCTGACGTTTGGCGAGCGCGCCGAGCGCGCCGAGGTGGTTTTCCTCGCTTTGCCTGATCACGCCGCCATCGAACTGGCCCCAGGACTGCTGGCCGAAGGGCGGCGCATCGTCGACCTTTCCGCGGGATTTCGGCTGCGTGACGCGGACTGCTACCCCACCTGGTATGGCTACGAGCACGCCGCGCCGGCCCTGCTGGAGACGGCCGTCTACGGTCTGACCGAATGGACGCGCGAGCGCTTGCCAGAGGCGCGCCTCGTGGCCTGCCCTGGCTGTTACCCGACCGCCGCGCTGCTGGCCATCGGTCCCGCGCTCAGGGACGACTTGATCGCGCCAGATATCATCGTCGACGCCATCTCTGGCGTCAGCGGCGCCGGACGGACGCTGCGGCTGTCCAGCCACTTCAGCGAGGTGAACGAGGATGTCTCGGCATATGGGGTCAGCGGGCATCGTCACTGGCCAGAGATCTTACAGGGTCTGCGCGAGGTCGCTGGCGCGGCGGCGCGGCTGACGTTCACGCCCCATCTTGCGCCGATGACGCGAGGCATCCTGGCGACGTGCTACGCCAGCCTGCGTGAGGGAATCAGCCTGTCAGACGTGCGTGTCGCCTACACGCGCGCCTACGCAGATGAACCGTTCGTCGCGCTGGTCGAGGAGCCGCCACATACCAAGTGGACGCTTGGCTCGAATCGCTGTTTCGTCTCGGTGACGGTAGACAAGCGCAGCCAGCGTCTGATCGCAATCAGCGCGCTCGACAATCTGGTGAAGGGCGCGGCGGGACAGGCGATCCAGTGCGCCAACGTCATGTACGGCCTGCCGGAGACGCTTGGCCTGCCGCTCGAAGGAGTGTATCCCTGATGGCTGATGTGACGGTTGGCGGTGTGCGCGCGCTGGCTGAGGCGAGCCAGGTCGCCCAGCACGAGATCATCGCGCAGGTACTCAAAGAGGCGCAACCCTACATCGAGGCGCTGCGTGGGAAGACGCTGGTGATCAAGCTGGGCGGGAGCGCGCTCGAGAATCAACGTGACGCGCTTGAAGACATCATCTGGCTGCACGGGCTGGGCGCGCGCCCTGTGCTTGTGCATGGCGGCGGCGCCGAGATCAACGAGTGGCTGGAGCGGCTACAACTGCCTAGCGTCTTCGTGCGCGGCCTGCGCGTGACCGACGCCGCGACGCTCGAGGTCGTGCGCATGACGCTCGCGGGCAAGGTGAATGGCGAGTTGGTGCGGCTGATCGGCGAGCTGGGTGGGCGCGCCGTCGGACTGACGGGCGTGGATGGTGGCCTGCTACGGGCGCGACAACTCGACCCAGACCTGGGCTATGTCGGCGCGGTCGAGGCGGTAGACCCTGGACCGATCGCGGCGCTGACCGCCGCGGGCTACATCCCGGTCATCGCCCCGCTGGGGCTGGGCGCGGATGGCGTGGTGCTCAACATCAATGGCGACGATGCGGCGGCGGATCTGGCGTGCGGGCTGGGCGCGACGAAGCTGCTGTATCTCAGCGACGTGCCGGGCGTGCTCGACCGCGACGGGCAGTTGCTCTCTGCGCTCACCGATCAGCAGACACGCGCGCTGATCACGGAGGGTGTCATCAGCGGCGGGATGATCCCGAAAGCCGAGGCGAGCCTGCGCGCGCTGGAGACCACCGACCGCGTCCATATCGTCAACGGCCACGAGCCGCACGTGCTAATCCGCGAGTTGCTCACCCATCAGGGCGCGGGTACGATGATCGAGCGCGCACGGACAGCATAGAGCTAGCTGTTGTCGCCCATGACGGTGGCGCGCAGCTACTCGATGCCATCCAGGAAGCGCAGCGCACGTTCCGTGAGCAGCGAGGCGGCGCGCTCGTCGTATGAGCGCAGGCTGTTGTCGGCGAACAGGTGCTGCACGCCGGGATAGAGGAACAGCTCGGCGTCCGTCGTCGCCGCGACAAGCGCGCGCGCTGCGTCGAGGTCGCCGTCCTCGACGAAGAGCTTGTCGCCATCCATCGCGTGTATCTGTACAGGCACGCCCTGTGGCCATGCGCCGCCGAACTCTGAAATCGGCAAACAGGCGTGGAACAATAGGGCGCCCTTCGCGCCAGGTCGCGTCTGGGCCAGCATCTGCGCTGGCATGACCCCGAGCGAGAATCCGGCGTAGACGAGATCGCTGGTCAGCCCCTCGGCGGCGAGCCGTCCGCGCTCGAGGATCGTGTCGAACCCAGCTTCCCGGGCGTACGCTATGCCCTCCTCCAAGGCGCCGAAGACATGTCTTTCATACAGATCCGGGACGTGGACGGTGTGACCAGCCTGCCGAAGCTGCTCGGCGAAGTCGCGGACGCCGGACGTCAATCCGTGCGCATGGTGGAACAAGATAACCTCGACCATTTCGCATCCTTCCCCTGTGCGGGGGCGCGAGCGAGGTCCATTAGCCCGCGACTCAGCGCCAGCGTGCGACGATCGAAGCCCATCGCCGCTTTTCCTTGCTCAGGACGCCATGTGGCGCCAGGTTTATAATCCGCAACCGCTAACAGATCTCGGAAATGGACGTTCCGTGACCGCCCAGGGCGTCTAGTCCGAGTATCTCGCGGGCGCGGGCGGCGAGCTGGTTCAGGGGCAGCGTCTCCTGCTGGCGGGCGCGCAGGTCCCGCAAGGTCACAGTCCCGGCAGCGCGTTCGTCGTCGCCCACCACGATGAGCAGCGGAATGCCCTTCTTGTCGGCGAAGCTGATCTGCGCCTTGAGCGCCTTCGCCTCGTCGGCGTAGACCTCTGTGCGCACATCTGCCGCGCGCAGCGCCTGCGCGGCGGCGAACGAAGCCGCGACGTTCCCCGGCCCCAGCAGCGTCACGAGCGCCTGCGTCGCAGTCACGGGAATCTCAGCGCCGAGGCCGAGCAGATCCATCGCGGTGAAGATGCGGTCGAGGCCGAACGAGACGCCGACGCAGGGAAGGTCGCGCCCGGTGAACTGGCCGATGAGCTCGTCGTAGCGCCCGCCGGCGCCCAGTGACCCAATTGGGGCGTCCTCGGCGAAGAACTCGCAAATGATCCCTGTATAGTAGCTTAGCCCGCGCACCGTCGCGATGTCGAAGGCGTAGCGTCCCTCGGGTACGCCCAGGTCGCGCAGATAGCCGAAGAGGCGTTTGAGGTCGTCGAGCGCGGCGACGCCACTGGCATGCTCGCCCAGCCTCGTCTTCTGGCTCAGCTGCTCCACCACCGTCTCCGGCGCGCCGGTGATACTTACGGCGACCATCAGGCGATCCACGACATCCACAGGTACGCTGAGACCTGTGAGCTCGCTCTTGACGCCGTCGGCGCCAATCTTGTCCAGCTTATCAATAACGACCAGCACGCCAGCGCGCAACTCCGACGCGACGCCCTCGCTCTCCAGCAGCGCGGCGAGCAGCGCGCGGTGGTTGACGCGGATGACGAAGCGCGTGAAGCCCAGCCGCTTGAAGACCTCGCTGACCATCGCCAGCATCTCGGCCTCCACCGTGACCGACGCGCTGCCAACACAGTCCACATCGCACTGGTAGAACTCGCGGAAGCGCCCCTGTTGTGGGCGGTCGGCGCGCCAGACCGGCTGCATCTGATAGCGCCGGAACGGCAGCAGCAATTTGCCCTGCTGGGCGGCGATGACACGCGCGAAAGGCACCGTCAGGTCGTAGCGTAGCGCTTCGTCTGAGAGCGCCCGCGAGAGCGCGCCTGCCGTGCGCGCGGTCCCGTCATCGAGCGCGCTCGCGGCGGATTCCAGGCTGCGCCCACGCTTGAGGATGCGGAAGAGCAGTTTCTCGCCCTCTTCGCCATACTTGCCCTCCAGGACGTTCGTGTTCTCGATGGCGGGTGTCTCCAGCGGCTCGTAGCCATAGCGCTCGAAGGTCTCGCGCAGCAACGCGAACACATGATTGCGCCGCGCCAGATCGCGCGGGAGATAATCATGTGTTCCACTAGCGTTGACGGGCGGGATTCGAGCCATCTTCTCAAGACCCTTTCCACAGTTCTGTCCCAGTAGGGCAGCGCAGCCTTCCAGACGGCGAGACCTCGCATTCTATCACATTGAGGGACACGGGCCACGTCTGAAGCCGAACCCGTGTGTGCGCCGCCTATGAGAGCAGGCGCTGGCAGTCGCGGCAGACACCAAACAGCGCGATATGCCGTGACTGCGCCTCGAAGCCATAGCGCCGCAGCACATCCGCCCGCAGCGATTGAAACATGCTGTCGTCCATCTCGATCACCGCGCTGCAGCGTTCACAGACTAGATGGTGGTGTGGCGCGGAGCCGACGAGCTCAAACGCGGTCGCCTCACCCCCCAGATCGGTCTGCGCCACCAGCCCAAGAGAGACGAGCAACTCCAGCGTGCGGTAGACCGTCGCCAGGTTGAGGCCGGTGGCGCGTGGGGCCGCCCAGCGCATGACCGCTTCGGCGGTCATATGCCCACCATGCGCCGCCAGCGCTTCGAGGACGAGGAGGCGCTGCGGTGTGACCCGCACGCGCAGAGCGCGCAGTCGCCGCGCGAGCGTCTGCGCATCGGCGCCATTCATGAGTTCGCTCTCTCCACACCGGGCCTGTTCCAGAGGATCGCGCTCATTGTATCGCAGGACCCAGCGCGTGGTCCTCATGATCGTTGTCGCCCAGGCGTCCACAGGATGTGTGAACTAGCCGACAGCGCATGCGCGTGGGGCTGTGGTAGTATAGCGACTGGACACACGATGGTAGGAATGGGCGAATTCGGCCCGCAAGCGCGCTGGTTGAGAAGATGCGAGTAACGTACTGTATCGGCCTTCCGCCCGCGCGCCTGCCAGCCTTGCTCATACCAGGCTCCTTCGACGGCGTCCATCGCGGCCATATCGACGCGTTGCGGCGGGCTGCGCCTACTTCAAGGCAAGCAGGGCTTCCGCTGGTCGCCGCGCTCCTCTGGCCGGGCTATGCGGATCGCGACGATCTCCAGAGCCACTGTCTCACGCTGCTCGGCGAGCGCCTCGGCTTGCTCGGCGCGACGGGGCTGGTGGATGAGACACTGGTGATCTCACATGCGCCAGATACTGCTCCGCCAGGACCGGACGAGACCCTCGACCGGATCGGCGAGTGGTATGATCCACGCACGCTCCTCCTGGCCCAGATGGGTGATGACACATCCGTCGTGGATGCGCTGGCGCGTGGCGCCATGAAGCGCGGCTGGAAGGTAGAGGCGCTGGAACATACGCCCGAAAGCGAACGTATTACCTCTGGCTCCGTGCGCGAGGCGCTCACGCGTGGAAATGTGGCGTACGCGCGTGAGGCGCTCGGTCGCTCCTACCTCCTCGCCGGCACGGTCGTCGCAGGGGATCGCAGGGGACGGTTGCTGGGCTTCCCGACGGCGAACCTGTACGTCGATCAGCGCAAGGCGCTCCCCGCGAATGGTATTTACGCGGTACGCGCGCGGCTGCCGGGCGAGGCGGAAGCGCGGCGACCCGCCGTCGTCAGCCTGGGAGTTCGACCGCAGTTCGGCAGCGGCAAGCCGCGGCTCGTCGAGGTCTATTTGCTGGATACATCGCTCGATCTCTATGGAGAGTCGCTGCTGGTGGAGTTCGTGGCGCGTTTGCGCGCTGAGGAGCGGTTCGCGAGTGTGGAAGCGTTGCAAGAACAGATGGCGCGCGATGTCGCCGACGCACGACGCGCGCTGGCTGAAGATGAACGCGCTGTCCGCTAGTGGGTAACATGCCGCAGAGCGGACGCCGCGCTGAGCGGCGATCACTGACAAGCATGTGAAAAGATTGACGGGTGGGAGGGAGCACGATTATGGGGCTGATGAGCAAGATCGAAGCCACGCTCTCTGGAGTCATGGAGGGAGCGTTTGGCTGGCTGTTCCGTACCCGTCTGGAGCCTGTGGAGCTGTCGCGGAAGCTGGAGCGGGCGATGAGCGCCAATACCTCCGTCGGCGTCGGCGCCGATCGGCGGTTGGCTCCCAATGTCTATGATGTCTATCTTAGCCCACGTGACTTTGCGCGCTTTGAGCCACATGTGCGCACGCTCACCGACCGCCTCACCGATCGCCTCATTGGCTCGGCGAAGGAAAGCGGCATCACCATGACGACACGCCCGCTCGTGCGTCTGCACGAGGCGAGCGACATCGTGACGGGCCAGGCGCGCATCTCGTGCCAGTTGCTCGATCCCCAGACCATCGCGGCGGAGAGCGCCACCAACGGCATGGGCGCGCTGGATTCTACGCGCACCATCAGCCCAGACGAGACCGCGGAACTGAATGACCAACTCAGGGCGCGCGACGAGGCCAGCTCCGTGCCGCCCGCCTGGCTCACGCTGCTGCGGCCAACACGCGGGCAGCCGATGCGCCTGGAGCGGCAGACAGTGCGTCTCGGGCGCAATCTCTCGAACGAGATTGTAGTCAACGACCCCAAGGTCTCGCGCTTTCACGCGCAGATTCGATATGAAAACGGCCAGTTCGTCGTATATGATGTCAGCAGCACCAATGGCGTACGAATCAATGGTGTGCGCGCCCAGCGGCCGGTGCCGTTGCGCCCCAATGATACACTCGGCGTTGGAAGCCACGAATTCATCTTCCAGCGGAGGTAGCGCGTTTTATGGACTTGACTGAACTCATCAATGGCGGTGGGCCATTTGGCTTTCTGTTCATTCTGCGCATCGTCCTCGTCGCGTTCCTCTACCTCGCCATCTTGCAGATCGTGGGGGTCGCGCGCCGCGATCTGCGCCGCGCCGCCGCCATCGCGCAGGTTCCCGGACAGGCGCGCCAGGTGGTAGGGCATCTTATCGTCATCGATTCGGGCACGACCAAGATTCCGCTCAACGCGCGCATGGACATCGAGCCGATCACGACCATTGGCCGCGCGCCAACCAGCAGCGTCGTGATTGACAGTGGTGTCGTCTCGACCGATCACGCGCGCATCTCCTACCGCAACCGCTCACTCTGGGTGGAAGATCTCGGCAGCCATAACGGCACCTACGTCAATGGGCGCAAGATCACCCAGGCTACGGCTGTCAAACCCGACGACATCCTCCAGGTCGGCGACGTTCGCTTCAAATTCACGGTCTGACCGGGAAGGATCTGACTCATGGCTAGTCGCCGAACCATCGATCTCGGCAAAGCGCGGCGCAATTTCGGCGCGCTGCTCGATGGGCATCGCTATCGCTGGACAGAGTTGTGGCTGCTCTTGCTGCCAGCGGCCTTCTTGATCATCTCCGTGCTCGAACTGGCGATCGTACGCACGCAGCCGCAGATCATCAACCGGCAAACACTCCCGCCACTCGACACCTTCGCTCCCGCGCTCGGCCTGATCGCGGCGCTGGCGGTCGCGCACCTCGCGCTCAACATCTTCGCGCCCGACGCCGACCAGACACTGCTCCCCATCGCCGGCACACTGGCCAGCATCGGCGTCATCATGGCGACGCGGCTTGGTCCCGACATTGAGCAGAAGGACCTTGGCGCGAAGCAACTCGCGTTCGTCGTCGTCGGGCTGATCATCTGCGTCGTGACCGTGCGGGTCACGCGGAACCTTGGCTGGCTACGCAACTACAAATACACCTGGGCCGCCGTCGGACTTGGCCTCGTCGCCCTCACCCTGGTGCGCGCACGCAGCTTCAGCACGGATGCGCCGAGCCGCGACGTCCTCTCCATCGGCCTGGGCACTGGCGGTCTGACCTTCCAACCCTCGGAGTTGCTCAAGATCTGCCTGGTCATCTTCTTCGCCGGATATCTGAGTGAGAACCAGGAGATGCTGGCGCTGGCGCGCTTCAAGGTAGGGCCGTTCGCGCTGCCGCCGCTCAAGCACCTGGGGCCGTTGCTGGTGATGCTTGGCGTCGCGCTGCTGATGATCATCGGCGTGCGCGAGCTTGGTCTGGCGCTGCTGATCTTCGGACTGTTCCTCTCGATGCTCTATGTCGCCAGCAATCGCCCCATGTATGTCGTCACCAGCCTGATCCTCTTCACGATTGGCGCGGTGGCGGCGTTTGGTATCTTCAGCTACGCGCGCGCGCGCCTGGACATCCTGGGCAGCGCCTTTGATCCTGCCGTCGAACCGAATCAGGGCTATCAGATCGTGCAGGGGCTGATCAGCTTCGCGTCAGGCGGTGTCTTTGGCTCTGGCCTGGGTCTGGGCAGCCCAACCGTCACCCCTGCCGCGACGACCGACTACATCGCCGCATCGTTCGGCGAGGAATTCGGCTTTGCCGGCGTGCTGGCGTTGATCGGCCTGTTCTTGCTGCTCGTCTATCGTGGCCTGTCCATCGCGGCGCAGGCGCGCGAGCCCTTCAACAAGCTCATGGCGGTTGGCCTGACGGCGGTCTTCGCTTTGCAGACGCTCGTCATCCTGGCGGGCAACCTGAAGGTGATGCCACTCACGGGTGTGCCGCTGCCCTTCGTCGCCTATGGAGGCAGTTCGCTCATCGCAAACTTTATCATCATCGGATTGCTCCTGCGCCTGTCTGAAGCCGACACCTGAGGCAGCCTCAGCCATGACCAACTCGCGGCGCGCGGGCGCCACCCGCGGCGTGCTACACTCCATGGTAATGTCTATCCCATGGGCAGGCTGTTTCCCGCCGCCGCAGGTCACTGCCATCACACAGGGGATGCAGGCGGGTGTTGACTGCCTGTGGATGAAAGTACGAGGCGCATGTGGCGCATGATACCTCGCCCGCGTCGTCTGGCGTTTCTGAAGGATCGAGCGCCGGACACACGGCAAGCCGCCTGGGTCCGTTGCTCTGCTGGGCAATCGTCTTCGCCGATATCGGCACATCGGTCTACTACGTGCCTGGCATTTTGTATGGGCAGGTAGGACGCGCCGCTGGGCTGTTCGTCTTCCTGACGATGATCGCGTTTCTCCTTCTCACGCTCAAGTATGCCGAGGTCAGCGCACGCTTTCCGGAGGGTGGCGGCGTTGTCACCGTGGCGACCAGAGGCCTGAATCCCTGGGCCGGCGCGGTCGGAGGCATGTTCATTCTCGTTGATTACTTCCTCACCAGCGCGATCAGTTCGCTCTCCGGCTTGCTCTACTTTCAGGCCATCGTCCCGCGCATCGCCCCATACGTGCTACCGGTCGCACTGTTGGTAATGGCGCTGCTTGGCGTGCTCAACTGGTATGGCATCAAAGAGAGCGCGGGCTTGAGCCTGATCGTCGCGTCTATCGCGTTTATCAGCGATGTGCTCATCCTGCTCCTTATCTTCATCTATGTGCCGATTCCCGTCATGTTTACCGTCTTCCGCGAGATGTTTCTTGGGACGTCGCTGACACCCATCGCTCTGCTTGTCGGATTCTCCGGCGCGTTTCTGGCGTTCTCGGGGCTGGAGAGCATCTCGCAACTCTCGCCGGTCATGCGCCTTCCCCGCCGCAAAACGGTTCGCATCGCTCTGACATTCGTCGTGCTGACGGTAGGCATTACCAGCCCACTGCTGACGCTCTTTTCCACCACGCTCCTCACCGAGCCGCGCTACGCGCACCTGCTCAGGCATCCCGTCTACGCGATAAACGCCAATCCCGACCAGTTCATCTCATTGCTGGCGGGCGCTTTCGGTGGACGCGCGCTGGAAGTCCTGGTGGCGGTCACGGCGTCGGCGCTCTTGATATTCGCCGCCAACACCGCCATCATCGGCGCTTATCATGTCTTTCTGGCGCTCTCACGGCTGCGCTTCTTTCCAGAGGCGGTGGAGCGCATGAGCCGGTTGCGCGGGACCCCGTGGGTCGCGATCCTGCTCGCGACCGTTATCCCCATGGCCATCCTCATCGCCGTCCAGGCGAACATCAACGAGTTGGGCGCGCTTTATGCGTTCGGCTTGCTGGGCGCGTTCTCGCTCACCTGCATATCTATGGATGTGATCCGCTGGCGCGAGCGGCATGGCGCGGCCCATATCGGCGCGCAGATCGATCCAGAACTGGTGCGGGGCGATGGGCGCATTCTCCCCCCACCAACCTATCCATCGCCAGTCGCGGATGCGGCTCGTCGCGCGCTCGGTCAGGAGCAGGTGGATCAGCTGAGGAAGGTGCGCGTGTCGCTCAGGCAGTGGGCGCGACCGCTCACGCAGCCGTTGAGATACGCGTGGCCTACCATTACCTACTATCTGGGATTCTTCACCACCTTCCTGGTGGTGATCGCCTGGGTAACTAACCTCTTCAGTAAGCCGTTCGCGACGCTGTTTGGCGGCGCAGTTACCATTATCGGCGTCGCTATCTCGGCATGGCACTTCCGCTATCAATCAGCCCGCCGCCCCGTCGTCTTCCTGGACGCAGTGCAGTATGTGCCAAGTAGCCGGCTGGTGATCCTCTCGCCCCTGGGCGCGCACAACCGGCAGGTGATCAACGCAGCCGTCGCGAACGCCGATGACGCTACGCTGGTGTTCCTGTACCTGGCTCCCAAGCGTCCTCAGGATGCGCCACCCCGGCTCTTCGAGATCCGGGATCGCTTTGGTCTGGACAAAGTCGCGCAGGACACTCTCTCCATCGCAAAGCGCACGGCGATGCGGGCGAATGCGCCAGCGAAATATCTCTACGCGGTGGGCGGCGCGCAGCAGATCTTCGACATTGCTGGGCGGGTTCGTCCTGAGGAGATCATTGCGGAAGCGTCGGTCGCCAAAGAGCTGACACAGTCGGCGAGCGCGCAGTCTGGTCTGATCATCGCGCCGGAATACGTGCGCTACGAACTGGTTGACGGCGTGAAGATCGCGCACAATGTGATGCACGAAATCTACCTGCAAGGCGCGAACGGGCAGCGCGCGCCTAGCGTTGAGGAGATCGCCCGGCGGCAGGGATCACGCAGCGCGCAGGCGCCCATTCCGACCCCGCCGCTGGCCGCTCCAGACAGCGCTGGCGCGGCGCCTGCCGACACATCAACCACTGGCGAGGCTGAGCAAGGGCCTGATCAACCCTAGCGCGTCTCTGCTCGTTGGAGGCGCGCCAATGTCGCCACGATGCCTTCCCACTCGCGCACGGCATCCTCGTTCAGCCGCGCGGCAGCGCTCTTGCGCCTGAACCCGCCGAACAGACGCGCCCCCAGCCCGCGCCGTTGATCGCCAGGCTGGTCGCCGCCTAGCCCCGCGAGTTGCTGACGCGCCCAGGCAATGTCCAGTTCAATGGGAGCCGGCGCGCCCACCTGGGCGCGCAACGTGGCCAGCGTCGTCAGCAATCCTGGATAGGTCGGGCTGAGGTCCTGGATGCGCCGAAGAACGACATCCCCCTGGAGCATAAGCGCAAGCTCGGCGAGGCCGTGGTACAGGACGCGCGCGGGGGCCACACCAGCAGGCGGTAGGGAGCCAAGCGCGTGTAGGAGGAGCGCCATCTGCTCGCTGACGCCCTCGATGAGTGCTGGCAGGCGCGACTCGACCACCTGTCGGTAACTCTGCCCGCAACGCCGCAATCGTACCTCCAGCGGCTCGCCATTAACCCCATACCCACTGAATGGCGACCACCACACCTCGACGCCCTCATCTGCATGTGTCACGCGCAGGCTGGGATAGAGCGCGTCAAGCTCGGTGAGATAGCCCTGTGTCGCTACCTCCAGCGACGCCGCGACCGCGGTGACACGGAGCGACCATGCCTCCAGAGCGTGGTACAGGCGCGCGGCGCTGTCGGGCGAGGGCCGAGCGGGGCCAGGAAATGACGCGAGCAACGCCAGCGCATATTCGGCCTCGACACCCGCCTCACCCAACGCGCGCGCCAGGGCTGTCCGCGCCGCCAGTGAGACGCCTGCCGTCTGCACGCCTGGGTAGATACGTGTCTCCCAGCCAGCGGACGCGCCGCTCGCGCTCTTGGGCGCGTCCGCCGTGGACATCGCGCTGTCTCCTGTACACTCTCTTCGCCTGCCGCGCCCTCGCGAGGTCGATTGTACGGCATGCGTCGCCACAACACAACGTTGCGCGGAACTGAGACAGGCCGTCCGCTGACTTGACATGGTGGAAGGTCACTGGCTAGAATTCGCTCTGAATGTCTGGCGCGCCCAGCAACGTGGCGAGGCGCGCAGGGAGTCGCTGGCGCGAAAGCGGCACGACGGCGAGGTCACGGGAGCGCGTATGCCGGCTATGAACACTTCGCTCCCGCTGGACCGCGCCGCGCTCTGGGAACGCTTTCAGCTGAAGGCGGGCTTTGCGGAGAATGCGCCCGTGGAGGCGCGTGCGCTCTTCGAGGCGGTCTGCGCCGCCGCGGCGCCCACGGACCTCCTGGCCATGTGCGAGGACGCAGGCGCAACGCTCGCGCAAGAGCACGGCGCGCTGGAGCGACGTCTCGACGAACTCCAGCGTTGGAGCGACATCCTTGCTACGATTCTCGACGAGGCGCTCGCCGATCAGCGCGACACGCTTTTAGCCGCGCATCAGCTTCTCCGGCGGACGAGCCTCGCCATCGCGCAGGCGCTCACGCGCGGCTACGAGCGTGAGCGCCTGCGCATCGAGAGCGACGCAGAGCGTCAGGCGCGCCAGGAGTCGGGCCGGCTGCGCGCGCTGCAGAGCGTGAACAGCGTCGCCAACTCAGCCCTGCACGTTGATCAGACGCTGAACGCCGTCGCTCGCGCCGTCGCCGAAGAACTGGACGCCGATCTGTGCGCGATCTTCCTCTTCGACGAGACGACCCGCGAACTGCTGCTACGCGCGACGAATGGGCCAGCGCCCCGGAGCGGACGATATTTCACGCGCACGTTGGGGCAGGGGTACACCGGCTGGGTGGGCGAGCAAGGCCTGCCGCTACAGGTCGCGGACGCGCTGGCGGATCCCCGGTTCGCCGAGGAGGCGAGCGCGTATTCCACGCCCTATCGTGGGTTGCTGGCCATGCCGATCATCTTTTTCACTATGGAGCGGCTGCAAGGGGTGATCGCGGTCCAGACAACAGCGCCGCGCGCCTTTACGGAGGACGAGTCGCGCTTTCTGGAGATCGTCGCCGGCCAGATCGCCATGAGTATCGAGAACAGCCAGCTCTTTGCGCATACCGACCAGGAACTGCGCCGTAAGGTACACGAAATGGGCACGCTGCACCGAGTCTCGGCCCTGGTCGCCTCCAGCCTGGTGCTGGAGCAGGTCTTGCAGATGATCGCGGAGCAGGCGGTGCTCTTGAGTGGAGCGGAACGCTCGGCGCTCTTTGTCATCGAGCCAGCCGATCAGCAATTGCGCGCCGTCGCGACACACGGGTTCGAGGATACGGTGGCCCAACGCGCGACGCTCCCACTGGGGCAATGCTGCGCTGGGCGGGTGGCGCAGAGTGGCGAGGCGAGCATGCGGGTGGATTGCATGCGTACCGACGCAGGCTGTTTTCTCCACGATCTGCCTGCAGCGACCGGCGATCTGCACCTCGCGCTCTGCGCCCCGCTGGTGACGACGCACGGCCACCTTGGCGCGCTGTGTGTTTTTGGCAGCCAGCGGCACACGCTCAACCAGGGGCAGGCGCAGATGGTCACTACCTTTGCCAATGTCGCGGCGATCGCCATTGAGAACGCGCGCTTATACGAGGAGACACGCGAAGGCTTGCGCGTCAAAGAGACCCTTCTGCGTGAGATGCACCACCGCGTCAAGAACAACCTCCAGCAGGTCGCGTCGATCCTGCGCATGCAGCGGCGCCGCACCACAGACGCGGTGGCGAAGCAGATTCTTCTCGAAAATATCGGTCGCATCGCCGGCATCGCCGCGACGCACGACCTCCTCTCCAACGTCGAGCTTGGGCGCGCGCGTATGGACGACATCGCGCGCAAGATCGTCGGCATTGTCCAGGCGAATCTCATCCCGCTAGATCAGAACATAGACTTCGACGTCGAAGCGATGCCTATCAAGTTGCCGAGTGAGCAAGCGACGACCTTCGCCATCATCGTCAACGAGTTGATCGCCAACGCCATCGAGCACGGATTCGCGGGGCGTAGGCACGGAGAGATCCGCCTCAGCGCCGAGACGCTGGACGAGTGGATCGTCTTCCGGGTCGTGGACGACGGCCAGGGTCTGCCAGAAGGCTTCAACGTCCAGAAGGCGGGGAGTATGGGATTACGCCTCGTGCGCGAACTGACCGAGTCAGAGTTGCATGGCGAGTTTACGCTGTTCAGAACGATCGCGCCGCCAGATACAACCAGCGGGGCGGACGCGCCGCAGCGCTGGACCGTCGCAGAGGTGCGATTCCCCCAATCCGTCACACTGCACGACGCTGACGAGGACAACGAACTGACAGAGGAAACGCCAGCGTCTACCCTCGACGCCCTCTCCTGACGCCGCGCTGGCGTCCTCGTGCGAGGCAGTGTATACTGCGCGGGCTGACGCGCGCCGCCTCACTTCTATGTCGATTCTATGTCGATACCCTGTCCGCCGAAAGGTCCGCCGCATGGCGCTGAATCCGCCGTATATCCATCCCGCCGCCGAGGTGTCTCCTGAGGCGCGCGTCGGCGCGGGAACGCGCATCTGGCGGCTCGCCGCCGTCCGTGCGGGCGCGAGCGTCGGTGAGGAGTGCAACATCGGGCAGGGAACCTATATCGACGCGCATGTCACTATCGGCTCGCGTGTCAAGATTCAGAACTACTGCTCGCTCTTCGAGGGCCTCACCGTCGAGGACGGCGTCTTCATCGGACCACATGTCTGCTTCACCAACGATCTCTTCCCGCGTGCGATTACCCCCGAAGGGCTGCTCAAGGGCGCAGAGGACTGGGAGATCACGCCGACACTGGTGCGCTACGGCGCCTCGCTGGGCGCTGGCTCGGTGATTCGTTGTGGCGTCACCATCGGGCGGTTCGCGCTGGTGGGCGCTGGCGCGGTCGTGACCCATGACGTGCCCGCGCATGCGCTGGTGTTCGGCAATCCCGCGCGCCAGCAGGGTTGGGTCTGCGCCTGCGCGCGCCGTCTGACCGATCTGCGCGCGCGCGACGGGCAGCTCATCGGCGCCTGCTCAGCCTGTGGACAAACCACCGTCCTGAGCGAGGCGACAGGCGGTCACACGGAATAATACAGCCACTCCTTCCTCGGTCTGATCCGTCGACAGTCGTGCGCTCAACGCCACTGCTGTCAGTCGCTCAGGTGGGAGGACGGAGCGGCGGGGATCGCTGTTATCGTCGCGCGGCGGCGGCAGGGCGCTGGAAGATGTGGATGGGGCGCTGCTCGGCGGCGAGCGTCGCCTCGCGCAACGCCTCGCTGTAGGTCGGGTGCGGGTGAATCGTCGCCAGCACCTCGTCGGCGGTCAGCTCCGCCTTCATCGCCAGCGAGAACTCTGTGATGAGGTTCGTCGCGTCTGGGCCGTAGATCGCCGCGCCCAGGATCTCGCCGTACTGCCCGATGATGACCTTGGTAAAGCCCTCGGTCTCGCTCGTCGTCAGCGCCTTGCCGTTCGCCACCCACGGGAATCTGCCGACGTGAATCTCGCCGCCCTTCTCGCGCGCCTGCGTCTCCGTCAGACCGACGGAGGCGATCTCTGGGAAGGTGTAGATGGGGCGCGGGATCACATTGTAATCCATGAGCGCCTCGTGCCCGGTCGCGTTCTCGGCCGCCACCTCACCCTCGGTGGAGGCGACATGCGCGAGCCACGTCTTACCCACCAGATCGCCGATGGCATAGACGCCCGGCAGGTTCGTCTCCATGCGCTCGTTGGCGATCACCTTGCCGCGATCCAGCGCCAGCCCCGCGTTGATGAGCAAATCCAGGCCCGCCGTGTTTGACTTGCGTCCGGTCGCCACCAGCACATACTCGGCGTCGAAGGTCTTCTGCCCCTCAGGCGTCGTCGCCGTGACACGCTTGGCGCCACCGGCGTCCGCGATGCCCTCCACGCGCGCGTTCAGGTGAATCTCGACGCCGCGCTTGGTGAGCGAGCGCGTGAGCGCTGTGCTTACCTCCTGGTCCTCGTTGGCGATCAGCGCAGGCAACATCTCGACGATAGTGACCTTCGTGCCCAGCGCGTTGAACATGCACGCCACCTCGACCGCGATCACGCCGCCGCCGATGCAGATCAGGCTCTCTGGGGCCTTCGTCATGTTCATCGCGTCGTCGCTGAAGAGCACGTTGCGGCTGTCCAGCCCGCCGAAGGGTGGGCGAATTGGGACCGAGCCGTTGGCCAGGATCAGCTTGCTCGCGCGTAGCCCCTGCGTCGAGCCGTCGTTCATGCGCACGGTGATCTCGGTGGGCGACTTCGCCTCCGCCGCGCCGTCGAAGACCGCGACGCCATTCGCCTTCAGCAACTGCGAGACGCCGCTGGTGAGCTGCTTGACGACCTTGTCCTTGTACGCGACGGCGACGCTCATGTCGATCTGTGGCGGCGCTGAGAGGTTGATGCCCATCTTGCCAATCTCGCCCAGCTCGCTGTAGAGTTGCGCGATGTGCAGCAGCGCCTTGGAGGGGATACAGCCGACGTTGAGGCAGGTGCCGCCGATGTACTGCTTCTCCACGATCCCCACCCGCGCGCCCAATTGCGCCGCGCGAATCGCCGCGACATATCCACCTATCCCCGCTCCGATCACGACCACGTCAAACTGCTGCTGGTTCGCCACAACTCGTCTCCTCAAGGTCAGCCCACCACGCCATCAGGGCAGGCGTATCAACGCTTCGCATCGCTGTGTCGCGAGCGTACACATTCAGTATACCAAGAAGGGCGCGGCGCTCGCCGCGCGCCGCAGCGCGCGCATGAGGTACACTATCGCGCAGATAAGCGACGCAGATGAGCGAAGGAGAGCGCGGATGAGCGAGACAGGGGAGCGCCGCGAGGGCCTGGACGACGAGCGCGACGAGGCGCCAGAGCCCGAGTTGGAGATCACCGCGTACGATGAGCGCCAGGCGATACAACGATTGGGCGCGCTGGAGTGGCCGCCGGAGGGACTGACACGGGACCAGATCCGGCGCAAGTACCGCGACATGCCGAGCGGGATCTATCTGCGGCTGCCCTCCAGCAAACGCTACCATTCGCCCACCGAGGTGTTTCACGACACCGAGATTGCGCCGAGCCGCGCCGAAGGCGACTTCGTGGGAGCGCATCCCGACATCCCGGAGGCCGAGTCCATCGCGGATGGTGGCCCGCCAGCCTGGGGCGGCACCCCACTCTTCAACGTCGGCGGCGTGGAGGACGGTGGCAGCGTCGAGGATCGCGAGCCGCCCGAAGAAGAGGATGAGTAGTGGAGCACGCCACTGCTTGTTTCATCTGCCGCAAGCACGCTGGTCAGGAGTCCGCTCCCCCTGGCGGATATGTGCATGAGGCCAACTATTTCCTCGTTTGTCATGCTCCCGCGGCCATCGCCGTTCCCGGTACACTCATTGTCGAGTCGCGCCGTCACTACCTCGACTTCGCTGAGATGACGCCAGACGAGAGCGCCAGCTATGGGCCGCTCCTCGCCCGGCTCTACAAGGCGATCAAGCGCGCGATTGCAGCCGAGCGTGTCTACACCCTGATAACGCTTGAAGGCGCCGCGCACTTCCATGCCTGGCTCGTCCCGCGTGCGCCGCACGCTCACGCGCGGGGCGCCGCGTTTTTGGCGGATGATCTTCAGTGCACTGAGGAGGAAGCCTTATTAGCGGCGGAAGCCGTACGCGCCGAACTGGCCTAGCCTCCTATCGCTGCACAGACCAGAGACGGCAAAGCCCGCATGAGCGCCACGATTAGCGCCTGCACGGGCTTATTCGCAGGGAGAGCGAGGCTACTTGCCCTTGAAGTAGTCGGCGTTGAGTTGGATGAAGCTCGTCCACTGCGCGGGCACTGCGCTCTCCTCGAAGATCGCCGTGAAGGGGCACGCAGGCTCACACGCGCCGCAGTCGATGCACTCGTCGGGGTTGATGTAGAGCAACTCGACCGTCTCGAAGTCAGGCTCGCCTTGCGTCGGGTGAATGCAGTCAACCGGGCAGACATCGACACACGAGGCGTCCTTCTCGCCGATGCACGGCTGGGTAATTACATAGGTCATGGCGGACTATCTCCTGACTGCTCAACAGTAGACGATGACGAGCCGTGGGCGCGCCTCATGGCGGGCGTTCTCCCCCCATTATACAGAGTCCGTGGCGGGTCTGCTACTCTACCGGCTCGTGACGCCTGTGATGGTATACTGAGCGCTAGGAGGAAGCGAACAATGGCAGACAGCCTCGCGCCCACCCTCGACTTCCTGCGCGATCTGCGCGCGAATAATAACAAGCGCTGGTTCGACGCCAACCGCGCGCGCTATACCGAGGCAAGCGCAGCGTTCGAGCAACTCGTCAGTGGCATCCTCGCGCAATTCGACATCGTGGATGACCTGGGTGGCGTATCCGCGAAAGACTGCATCTTCCGCATCTATCGCGATACGCGCTTCGCCGCCGACAAATCCCCCTACAAGACGGGCATGGGCGCGCTGCTCGGACGGGGTGGGCGCAAGCACGACGGTCGCTCGTACTATCTGCACATTCAGCCAGATGGCCAGTCGTTGCTCGTGGGAGGATACTTCGCGCCGACGCCCGTGGAGCTTGACCGGGTGCGGCAAGCCATCGCCAGCGACGCCAGCGAACTGAAAGCGATCATTAGCAGCGCCGATTTCGTGCGCTACTTCGGCGCGATGCAGGGTGAGACGCTCAAGGTCGCTCCGCAAGGGTTTGCGAAAGATCACCCGGATGTGGCTCTCCTGCGCCGCAAGCAGTTCCTGGCCGAGCACTCAATGAGCGACGAGCAGGTGCTCGCGCCTGACCTCGTCTCCCATATTCTGTGCGTCTTCGCCGCTATGAAGCCGTTCGTGAGCTATCTGTGGTCCACGCAGTCCGCCGCAGGTTGAAGAGCAATCTTAGTCACGCTCTTCTCGTTCGATCTCGGCCAGCAGCGCGTGATCCAGCGCGGAAAGGTCGGCGCGCGCGAGTAGGTCCGGACGGCGGTCGCGCGTGCGGCGTATTGCCTCTTTGCGGCGCCAGCGCGCGATGGCGGCGTGGGCGCCGCTGAGCAGGATGTCTGGCACAGCCCAGCCACGAAACTCCGGCGGGCGCGTGTAGTGCGGATACTCCAGCAGCCCAGTCGTATGTGATTCCTCCGCAGTCGAGCCAGGCGCGAGCACACCGGGCAGCAACCGCGCCACCGCGTCCACGATCACCATCGCTGCCAGTTCGCCTCCCGTCAGCACGTAATCGCCTATCGAGATCTCGTCGGTGGCCAGATGCGCGCGAATGCGCTCGTCGAAGCCCTCGTAGTGGCCGCAGAGCAGGGTCAGGCGGGCTTCACTAGCAAGCTCGCGCGCGACGGCTTGCGTGAAGGGGCGCCCCTGTGGACTCAGCAGGATGACGGGGCCACCCGCGTAGACCGCCTCGACGGCGGCGAAGAGCGGTTCCGGCTTCATCACCATGCCTGCGCCGCCGCCATAGGGATAGTCATCCACCACATGGTGGCGGTCGGTCGTCGCGTCGCGTGGGTTGTGCAGGGCGATCTCGATCAGCCCGCGCTCGCGCGCCCGCGCGAGAATGCTCTCATCCAGCGGGCCGCGAAACATAGCGGGAAAGAGGGTGAAGATGTCGAAGCGCACGAACACTACCTCCTCATCGGCCATACAGCGATCAGATCGCGCCAAGTGGTAGAATACCTCAGAATGCCTTGCACTATGCGTCATCTTCCGCATGTCCCAAATAGCCACTCCAGGAAAGTATATCTATGGCGATCTTGTGGCCCACCAGCCTGCCTGAGCCGACGAAACCTGGCGAAGCGTTGCGGCGCGCGCTGGGCCACGCCGTCGCGCTGGTGGAGGGTGGCGCGGGGGTCCTGTCGTTGCGTAGCGAGGGTGACGACGAAGAGCCACAGCCCGCAATGCTGGACGCCGAGACAGAGCCAAGTCTGATCGTCTCCGGCATCAGTCGCGACGCCGCCCGACGCTTGATCGCCGCGTTGGCGCAGGACCGCCCCCCGGAGCCGCTGGATGGCCGACCGCGCGTGGTTACGTTGCCAGACTTATGGGCAGGCGAGGTAGCGACGGTGACACTCGCCGACGCGGCGGGCGCGGTGGGTGAGGCGCACTTGCTAGGTCCACTCGGCTTCGCGACACGCCGTTTCATGGCCGACCCCGCGCGACGCCAGGCGCTCGTCGGCGCGCTGATGACCGCTATCCGTCTGCAGCAGGACGTGACGCGGCTGCGGCAGGAGAACCGCCAGCTAAGCGCGATCCTGCGCTTCAGCGGCGATGGCATCGTGACGGTGGACGATCAGTTGCGTATCACTGGCTTCAATCAGGCGATGGAGCAGATGACCGCCTGGCGGACGCACGAAGCGCTGGGCCTCTTCTATTACGACGTGCTACGCCCGCACGATCCCCAGCGCGCGCCACTCGGCTACAGTCGTGATCCCCTGGTGCGGGCCATCGCCACCGGGCGCGCCGTCACCGATCAAGAGATGATCTTGCTGGCGCGCGACGGCCAGCAAGTCTATGTCTCGGTGACCGCCGCCGCTGTGCGCTCGCCGCATGGCCAGCCGATCAGCGGGGTGCTCAATGTCCGCGACATCACGCGCTCGCGCGAGGCGGAGGAGCTGCGCTCGACATTCATCTCGGTGATCTCGCATGAGTTGCAGACACCCATCGCCATCATCAAGGGCTACGCCTCGACACTGGCGCGCGAGGACGCCCACTGGGACGCGGCGACGACGCGCGAGCGCTTGGGAGCCATCGAGGAGGAGGCGGACCGGCTGAACCACCTGGTGCAGAACATCCTCTATGCCTCACGCATCCAGGCGGGCGGGCTGAAGATGACGCCCGCGGAACTGGATCTGGGCGAGGTGACGCGCTCGGTCGTGCGGCGTTTCCGCGCGCGCAGTCCGGCGCTAGAGGTCTCGCTGCGGCTGCCCTCGCGCTTTCCACTGGTGCTGGCCGATCGTGAGCGCATCGAGGAGGTGCTGATGAACCTGCTCGACAACGCAGTCAAATATTCGCATCGTGAGGGACAGACACGTGTAGACGTGCGCGGGCAGGTGACCGACGATGAGGTCATCGTCAGCGTCCGCGACGAGGGCGAGGGCATCCCATTGCGCGAGCAGGCGCGCATCTTTGACCGTTTTGCACGGCTGGAGAACACGGCGAACCGGCGCACACAGGGCGCAGGGCTGGGACTCTACATCTGCCGGGCAATCATCGCGGCGCATGGCGGACGCATCTGGGTGCGCAGCGAGATAGGGCGCGGCTCGACGTTCTCCTTCAGCCTGCCGCGCGCCAAGAATCCTGATATGCCGAACTTTGTCTTCGGCGGAGACGAGACACACGATAGAAACGACATGGACGAAGAGGAAAATGACGATGACGAGACCGCATCTGCCGACGCTGGACGAGCGCATTGACCCACGCAGCATCACCGTGCTGGTAGTGGACGACGAGCCGCGCCTGGCCGATGTCGTGCGTATGAATCTGGAGGTCGAGGGCTACCGCGTGCTGACGGCGGCGAGCGGCATGGAGGCGCTTGGCCGGCTGACGCAGGATCTGCCTGATCTGGTCGTGCTCGACGTGATGATGCCAGAGATGGACGGCTTCGAGACGCTCAGGCGTCTGCGCGAGGTCTCCGGCGTGCCCGTGATCATGCTGACGGTGCGCGCCGAGGAGGCGGACCGCATCAAGGGACTGGAGATCGGCGCCGACGACTACCTGACGAAACCCTACAGTCCACGTGAGCTACAGACGCGCATCAAGGCGGTGCTGCGGCGCGCTTTCGCTCCGGCGCCCGCGCGCAAGACGCGCATCGTCGTGGATGAGGATCTGACGATTGACTTTGGCAGCCGCGAGGTCTGGGTGCGCGGCGAGAAGGTGACGCTGCGCCCGACGGAGTACCGGCTGCTGTATCACCTGGTGAACAACGCGGGGCGGCTGATGACGCACGACACACTGCTCTCGAAGGTTTGGGGACATGAGTACCGCGACGAGTCGCACTACCTGCGCCTCTACATCACCTACCTGCGCCAGAAGCTGGAGCGCGACCCCGCCCACCCCAAGTACATCCTGACCGAGCGTGGCATGGGCTACCGCTTCCGCGACCTGGAACGCGCCGACGGGTGAGGGATGACGGGGAATGCGCGCTTAACTCCCGGCGCCGCTCACAGATTCAGTGATCGGAGGAAGTTGCGCACCTCAAGGCTGAACAGCTCCGGCGCCTCCATGTTGCTTTGATGGCCAACTCCAGGCATGACCACCAGCCGCGATCCAGGAATCCTGGCGTGGAGATCCTCGGCCACACTCAGCGGGACGCGCTGATCAGCCTCGCCATAGAGCAGGAGCGTCGGCACGGCAGTGCGCCCCAGGACGTCACGCAGGTCGGCTTCGGCGAACGAGCGCGCCATGACCCGCATCCCGGCGGGGTGGGCGTCCGCGATGATCGCGATGAGCTCATCTGTGGCTCCGTCTGGGGCGTTTGCGGTCAGTAGCCCAGGGACCCAACCTGATACCCACTGGTCCGCTGGCAGTTCGGCCTCGCGCAGGACCTGCCGTAACCGCTGTTCGACCACCTCGGCTGGAAGGGACCCAGCCCAGCCTGCATAGGCTGAGGCCAGGATCAGCGAGATCGGAAGCGTGGGATAGCGGCGGTAGAACTCCAGGGCAAGCCCGGCGCCAAACGAGAGCCCAAGCACATGCGGTCGCCGCAGACCAAGCGTGGCGACAAATCCCGCGAGGCAATCGGCGTAGTCAGGCAGGCGGAATGATTCTGGCGGATCTGAGGATTGCCCGCATCCGGGCGCGTCCCACGCCACGACGGTGAACTCATCAGAGAGAGCGTCGAGTTGCCGGCGCCACTCGCGGTGATCGCTAATTCCACCGTGGAGCAAGATGAGCGCAGGCCCTGCGCCTGCCAGCTCATAAGCGATCCGCAGATTTCCCACGAGGGCCTCGCCCATAGCCTTCCTCTTTGACCTTCCACGCTTACCGGGAGCGCGCTCAGGGGTATCGCTACACCATGCTGTTCTTTACTGAGGTGGGAATCCCCGACTATGCGTGCATAGACTTGCGAGCCTATGGCGCCGGGAGTGATCGCTTTCCAATGGGCGTGAACTACTGGCTGGCGCTTCGCTCTGTCTGCGCCGAAGTGATCGGCGTCATGCCACGCCATGCGCCTTGAGTGCGGCAACGACGGCCTCGTTCACCTCCTGGATGCTGCGCGTGCCGTCGATGCGGACCAGCTTGCCACGCGCCTCGTAATACTCGATCAGGTGAATCGTCTCGCCGAAGAAGATGTCCAGCCGCTTCTGCACCGCCTCGCCGGTGTCGTCGCTTCGCTGGAAGAGCGGACTACCGTCCAGATCGCAGATCCCCGGCGTCTTCGGTGGGCGTGTACGGATATTCCAGACATGGCCGTGCGCTTTGCAGATGTAGCGGCCAGAGAGACGCTCCAGCAAGAGATCGCGTGGCACATCCAGGTAGAGAGCGCAGTTGACCTGCTGCCCGCGCTGGACAAGCGCGACATCGAGCGCGTAAGCCTGCGCGTTGGTGCGCGGGAAGCCATCCAGCACGAACCCACGTTTGCCCTCGAGCTTGTAGATGCTCTCCACGATCATCGCCACGATGATCTCGTCCGGAACCAGCTCGCCACGATCATAATAGGGGCGCGCGGCTTTACCGGCGGGCGTATTGCGCGCCATCGCATCGCGCAGCAACTCACCGCTGGCGAACGATTTCAGGTCAAACTCCCTGCTCAGCAGCTCTGCCTGCGTGCCCTTGCCGCTGCCCTGTGCGCCGATCAAGATGACGTTCATGGCTAGCTTCCTCCGTGTCTACCTGGCATCCAAGCCCAATGCCAGGGTATGTCCGCCACTCCGCTGTGACGAACGGACAGAGAGCGCCCGAGAGAACAGGTCCTCCGCGCGACGACGGCGCCACCGCCATCGCGATCTGTGAAGTGAGAACGCGCCGGTTAGTTCAGGAAGCCAGAGTAGTTACGCATGACCATCTGCGCCTGCAACTGCTTCACTGTATCGAGCACGACACCGACGACGATCAACAGCGACGCCGCCTGCAGCACCTGCGTGGACGAGTTTCGGCTCAGCAGCGCTGGCGCGATCGCGACCAGCCCGAGGAAGACCGCGCCGCCCAGCGTGATGCGGTAGAGGATGCGGTCGAGGTAGTCCTTGGTGCGCGGCCCGGGGCGAATGCCGGGAATAAACGCGCCCTGCTTCTGCAGGTTCTCCGCCATGTTCTGCTGCTCCCACACGACGGTGGTATAGAAGTAGGTGAAGGCGGCGACGAGCAGACCATAGAACACCCAGTACCACCAGTTCGAGGGATCGAGCCAGATCCTGACATTCGTGAACCAGCTCTTGAGTGTCGCGTTGTTGCTGTAGGACATGAAATTGGCGACGACGACCGGCAAGAGCAAGATGGACTGCGCGAAGATCAGCGGAATCATGCCCGCGCTGTTGACCTGCAACGGGATGTAGGTCGTCTCGTTACCACCGCGCACACCGGAGAGGAAGCGCCGCTTCGTCGGATACTGCACCGGCACGCGGCGCTGCGCCATGTAGACGAGCACCATCGCGAAGATCATCGCCAGCGCCAGGCCGACGAGGAAGAGCAGTTGCAGGATACTGCCGTTGTTGATACCACTGCCACCGCCGTTGCTGCTACCGACCACGGCGTTGGCGATGGTCTGGGGAATTTTGACCATGATGTTGGCGAAGATAATCAATGAGATGCCGTTGCCGATGCCGTTCTCGGTGATCAACTCGCCGAGCCAGACGAGGAACATCGTCCCCGCCGTCAGGCTAATGAGCGTCGCCAGCGTCGGGATCGCCGTCGCGCGGTCGAAGAGGTTAAACTGCGAGACCGAGATTGCGCCCACCTGCACGAGCAGCGCCATTTGGCCGAACCCTTGGAGCAGGGCCAGCGGCACGGTGATATAGCGCGTCAACTGCGAGAGGCGGTTGCGGCCTGCCTCACCCTCTTTGTTCAACTCGCCCAGGCGCGGAATGATGTTTTGCAAAAGCTGCACGACGATGCTGGCGGTGATATAGGGATAGACACCCATGGCGACGATAGAGAAGTTCTGGAGAGAGCCGCCAGTGAAGACATCGAGCAAGCCAAAGATCTGGTTCAGCCCCGTGTTCGTGTTCGAGTTGATGGCCTTCGAGATCTGTGCGGCGTCGATGCCTGGTACCGGGATATACGCTACGATACGGAAAATCAGCAGCATCCCCAGCGTGAAGAGAATTTTGTTGCGAAGATCTGGTACGGTCCAGATGCTACGCAGTCGTGTCACCATGTCGAAGTACGCCTCCGGGTGGTCGCCCACCGTGGTCGCCGGGCAGGGCGATGGGGTTCAGGATCAGCGCTGACCCTGGGCGCGAAGTCGGGGCCGAAGCCAGTCCGCCCGCGCGACTGTCGTATTGTACATTATCTCTACGCAGCAAACTATAGACATAAGCACGAACATGACCACTGGAAACAGAACGGCGAGGCGCGTCAGGAGTTTGACCGCTGACGGACGCCTCGCACGCTTATTCCTGCGCTGGAGTGGCTGGCGCGCTCGAAGGTTCAGTCGCGCGTGGCTCTTTGCTGCGCTTCGTCTTCGGGTAGGTCCGCAGCTCGATCAAGGTGACGCTGCCGCCTGCCGCCTCGATCTGCTGGCGCGCCGAGTCGGAGACCTTATGCGCCGTGACTTTGAGCGCGCGATCCAGTTCGCCCTCACCCAGCACCTTGAGCATCCCGCCCGCCTGACCCTGGCGTATCAGCCCCTTCTCGGCGAGCGTGGCCGTCGTCACTTCTTCGCCCGCCGCAAAGACCTTGAGGTCGCGCAGGTTGACGACGACATATTCCTTGCGGAACGGATTCTTGAAGCCGCCAAGATAGGGCATGCGTTGCGAGAAGCGGTTCTGTCCACCCTCGAAGTACGCCGGGATCGCGCTGCCGGTGCGCGCCTTCTGGCCCTTCTGACCGCGTCCAGAGGTCTTCATGCGGCCAGAGCCGTGCCCGCGCCCGACGCGCTTGGCTTTGTAGCGCGCGCCCTCTGGCGCCCGCAGATCGGTGAGCTTCATTGCGCCGCCTCCTCAACCACCTCGACCTGTACCAGGTGCGAGACTTTGTTGATCATGCCGCGAACCGCCGGCGTGTCTGGGTGCATGATCACCTGATGCAGCCGCCGCAGCCCCAGCGCCTGTATCGTCAGTTTCTGCTTCTCGTTATAACCGATGGCGCTCTTGACGTAGGTGACGCGCAGCCGCTTGGGCGCGTGCTTGGCCTGCGCCTTGGTCGCGCCGCTTGTCTTCTTCTGTGCCATTGTCCTTGCTCCAGACGGGCATTGGCGCCGTCAAGGCGCATACGATGCCTTTACGAACTAGCGTTACACCAATTAGTGGCGCCGTGGCCCACCGCGCGACCCACCCTGGCCGCCTCCACGCGCGCCGCCGGGGCCACCACCACCGCGTGCGCCACCGGGACCGCCACCGTCGCGGCGATCTCCACCGCGATCACCGCCACGCCCACGTCCACCGCGATCACCGCCACGCTCGCCGGAGCGTTCGCGGCTCCGGTCCTCGCGCGGCTCGCGCTCCACCTGGATGGCGGCCGCGGCGGCCGTCGCCTCGGCGATCTGCGCGGCGCGCTTCGGCCCAAAGAGGTCGGTGACGGACTTCCCGCGGCGAGCGGCTTCGGCGTCGAAGAGTTTGAGATCGCGCAGGGCCTCCATCGCCGCCATGACCGTGTTGAGCGCGTTCGAGCTGCCCAGCGACTTGGTGAGGATATCACGTATCCCCGCCGCCTCGACAACGGCGCGCACCGCCCCGCCAGCGATCACGCTGGTGCCCGGCGCGGCAGGCTTGAGCAGCACCTCGGAGGCGGAGAAGCGTCCGGTGACCGCGAACGGGATCGTCGTGCCCATCATCGGCACCTGGATCAGGCGCTTCTTGGCGTCCTCGACACCCTTGCGAATCGCCTCCGGCACCTCGGTGGCCTTCCCCAGGCCAACGCCGACGTGGCCAGCGCGATCCCCGACAACGACGAGCGCGCGGAAGCTGAAGCGCCGCCCGCCCATGACCACCTTCGCCACGCGGGCGACCTGGACGACGGTCTCCTCCAGATTCAGACGGGATGCGTCAATTCTTGGCATGTCTCTCCCCTATGCTCCCACGCGCTAAAACTCGAGGCCGCCATGGCGCGCGCCCTCAGCCAGCGCCGCGATGCGTCCATGGTAGATATAGCCGCCACGATCGTAGACGACCTTCTTGATCCCGGCGTCCTTCGCCCGACGCGCCACCAGCGCGCCGACGAGCCAGGCCTGGCGCACGCGCCGGTTCTTCTCGATTCCTTTGAGGGATTCCGGCGCGTCGTCGCCATCCAGTCCGGCGATCTTGTCGCTGGAGAGCTTGGCGAACTCGGCCTCGAGCGAGGAGGCCGCCAGCAGCGTCCGGTGCGCGGTGTCGTCGATGATCTGGGCGTAGATCTGATCGCCGCTGCGGAAGACGGAGAGGCGTGGCCGCTCGGTCGTGCCCGCGACTTTCTTGCGCAGCCGCAGATGACGGCGCACGCGCGCCTGGTTAGCGTAATGTTTCTTGTACATGGCTTCTGTTCTCCACCATGGCTCGCCGCGCTGCGACGGAACCCGATTACTTCTTCTTGCCGCCAGCGGCCTTACCCGCCTTGCCCGCCTTCATCCGTACGACCTCGCCCACGTAGCGAATGCCCTTGCCCTTATATGGCTCGGGCTTGCGGATCGAGCGGATATTCGCGGCCACCTGCCCCACGAGTTGCTTATCAATGCCGGAGACCGTCACCCGGTTTACACCCTCAACCGTGAACGAGATGCCATCCGGCGGGATCACCTGCACGGGATGCGAGTAGCCCACCTGGAAGACGAGGTACTCACCGACCTTCGCCACACGGTAGCCCACGCCTTGAAGCTCGAGCGACTTCGTGAAGCCATCCTTCACGCCAATCACCATATTCGCGAGCAGCGTGCGTGAAAGGCCGTGCAGCGACTTTGCGGTCTTGCTGTCGTCGGGGCGCGTGATGGTCAGCGTCCCATCGTCGCTCTGTTGAATCGTAAGCGTCGCCGGGAAGGTGCGCGTGAGGGTTCCCTTTGGCCCAGTCACCATGACGGTGTTGTTTGGCGCGATCTGCACCTTGATACCGGCTGGGGCTGGAATTGGCGCCCGACCAATGCGTGACATGCTTCCCTCTCCTTACCAGACGTAGCAGAGCACTTCGCCGCCCAGCCCCTGCTGGTACGCCTGGCGGCCCGTCATGACGCCCTGGGGCGTCGAGATGATCGCCGTGCCCAGCCCGCCGCGCACGCGCGGTATGCCATCCCGGCGCGTGTAGACGCGCAGGCCCGGCTTGCTCACGCGCTTGAGCTGTGTCAGCACCGGTCGCCGGTCGACATAGCGCAGGACGACATGGATCGTGCCCTGCGGCGTGTCCTTGTTGACCGCGTAGTCGCGGATGTAGCCCTCATCCTTCAGGATCTTGGCGATCGCGATCTTGATATTCGACGCGGGGATGGTCACCTCGGTGTGGCGCGCCATCGCCGCATTGCGGATACGTGTCAGCATATCCGCGATAGGATCTGTCATGTTCACTGTGCAAGCCCTCCTCGTCGCCTACCAGCTCGACTTCGTCACGCCTGGTAGCTCGCCACGCAGCGCGCGCTCGCGGAAGCAGATGCGGCAGAGGCCGAACTTGCGCATGTAGGCGCGTGGCCGGCCGCAGACGCTACAGCGATTGTGCTGCTGGACCTTGAACTTGGGCTTGCGCTGGGACTTGACGATCATCGACGTTTTTGCCATCGTTGCCCCCTCCAGGGCGAGAGTCCGGGCTTCGGCGACCTACTGCGCCGGTTTCCGGGCCCCTAGTCCATCTAGATACACTCGAAACACGCGAAACAACTCACCGAGCTTCAGACGAGCGAGACGCTGTCCGTGGCTCAGAGACGCCTACCTGGTTTTGAAGGGCATGCCGAGCAGCTGGAGCAGCCGGCGCCCCTCTTCATCGGTGCGGGCGGTGGTCACGATGGTCACCTCCATCCCGCGCACCTTGTCGATCTTGTCGTACTCCACCTCAGGGAAAACCAGTTGTTCCTTGAGGCCGAGCGTGTAATTGCCGCGTCCGTCGAACGAGTCCGGCGAGACGCCCTGGAAGTCGCGCAGCCGTGGCAGCGCCACATTCATCAGCTTGTCGATGAAATCGTACATACGCCGCCCACGCAGCGTCACCATCACGCCGATCTTCATGCCCTCGCGCAGTTTGAAGGCGGCGACGGAGCGCTTGGCCTTCGTCTGGACCGGGTGCTGGCCGGTAATCGTCGTCAGGTCGCGCTCGGCTGCCTCCATCGTCTTGGGATTCTGGATCGCCTCACCCATGCCGATATTGATGACGACTTTATGCAGAGCGGGCACACGCATGATGTTCTCGTACGAGAACTCCTGATGAAGGACCGGAACGACCTCGTTCTCGTAGCGCTCCTGCAGGCGCGGTTTTGGCGCGGCGGGACTGGCCGCCGGCGTGGACGCCTTCTTCGAGGCTCTGGTTGACATGCGCCTAGCTCCTTGTATTCTCGGCGATGGGCTTGCCGCACTTCTTGCATACCCGACGCGTGCGCTCCTTCTGGTCAGCGCCCATCGGCACACGCTCGTGCGCGATACGAGTCAATTGCCCGCATTCGGTGCATTTGACCATCACGTTGGAGGCGTGCAGCGGCATTGGTTTCTCGATAACGCCCGCCTGCATAATGCCCCGACCGCGCTTCACGTGCTTCTTGGCGATGTTTAGCCCCTCGACGATCACTTTGTTCTCGCGAGGCATCGCGCGGATCACCTTGCCCTCTTTGCCGCGATCTTTGCCGGTGAGGACGCCAACGGTGTCGCCCTTATGCACATGCAGCTTGGCCAGGTGCAGGGGTTTCTGCTTGCGTACTTTCTCTGCCATGCTCCTGCTACTTTCTCCCTTGCCCTTTGGCCCGACGCTGAACTGACGCGACAAGCGGCGCTAGAGCACCTCAGGCGCGAGTGAGACAATCTTCATGAAGTTGCGGTCACGCAACTCACGAGCCACCGGCCCGAAGATACGTGTGCCGCGTGGATTATTACCGGCGGAGATGATGACGGCGGCGTTGTCGTCGAAGCGGATGTGACTGCCGTCCGCGCGCGCGTATTCTTTCGCTACCCGCACGATCACCGCCGTGACGACCTCACCCTTCTTCACCGCGCCGTTGGGCTGCGCCACTTTCACCGACGCCTTGATGATGTCGCCTACGCCGCCGTACTGCTGGCCTGAGCCGCCCAGCACCCGGATGCACATGATCTCTTTGGCGCCGGTATTGTCCGCGACCTTGAGCCGTGTCTGCACCTGAATCATCGCGCTTACCTCTCGTCCGATACGGGCGTCAGGCCTACGCTCTGCTCAAGCTCAGCCGCTACCTTCTCTGGCGCGACGGTCTGCTCCGCACGCTTGAGGATCTCGACCAGGCGCCAGCGCTTCTCGCGGCTGAGCGGCCGGGTCTCCTCGATGCGCACGATATCGCCGATGCGCGCGTCGTTGCGCTCGTCATGCGCCTTGAACTTGGTCGTGTACTTGTAGGTGCGTTTGTAAACGCGATGCTGCTTGAGCGACTCGACCGCGACCACGATGGTCTTCTGCATCTTGTCGCTGGTGACACGCCCGGTCTTCTGCTGCCGGGTCTTCTTCACCGGCTGGGCTTCCGCGGTCGCGTCTGGCTTGCTCGTGGATGCGGCGGCGCCTCTGGGTTTCCTCGTCGTCATCGGTTATTCCCCCTCCGTGGCCGTCGCAGCCGTCTCAAGCTCGGCTTCGCTTACCGGCTCCTCGTTCTGTTCTGCCGGCGCTGGCTCGCTCGTCGTCTCGATTTGGTCGGCGTCGC
>Ga0070706_100000137_pt1 | contig 91778 bp, 74 predicted proteins | sample KBSK5501metaG_FD_65476 | JGI IMG/M metagenome (GOLD analysis project Ga0070706, IMG submission 65476) | Corn, switchgrass and miscanthus rhizosphere microbial communities from Kellogg Biological Station, Michigan, USA - KBS K5-50-1 metaG | ecosystem: Host-associated > Plants > Roots >...
CTGTCGCCCGCATTCGCGGGCTTGAAAACTTGTCGTGCTTAGATACCTGGGGTTTCGCTCGCAAAGCCTCGCTCCACCCCAGGCTTTATGCTTACGCCTGCTCCGCAGGCTCAAAGCCGACTCTTACGCCTGTTCCGCAGGCTAAAAGCCGCTTTTTACGCCTGTTCCGCAGGCTAAAAGCCGCTTTTTACGCCTGTTCCGCAGGCTAAACGGACTCTTCGTGCAAAGCCAGTAAAAGGAGTAAATCGATGTCGAGTATTGGCGAATCAAATCTGCCGGGCGTTGGCCGGAAGTTTCAGGTTGAGACGTTGAGTGGCGACCGCTTGACGATCGTTATTCATGACGACGGCATGCGCGAGCTTTACCATTTCAGCCACAAGAATCTCGATCGACCAGCTTCAGTATTGAGATTGACAGACGGCGAAGCACGACAGATTGCGGGCATCGTCGGTGGTCTAACGTACGTACCAAAGTCACTGCCTTCAACCGAAGTCGTACTGGAAGATCTGGTGCTCGAGTGGTTCACACTACCGGAAGGCGCAGTCGCTGTCGGAAAGACTATTGCCGAGTTGCAAGTTCGCACCAAAACCGGCTCATCAATCGTTTCGATCATCGAACCCAATCGCGTGACGCGCAAAAATCCTGAAGCCGGCACGCTGCTGAATGAAGGTGCCACGCTCATCCTTGCAGGCGATCGGCGTAGCAACGCCAAACTCAAAAATTTACTGGTCAGCGGAAGGGACGAATAGCGGATGGAGCATATCGTCCTTGAAATAGGACTGGCTTTGACGCTCATCGCCGTGGCCGCCCTCATCTCGGCACGGCTGCGCTTTTCAGTTGTTCCTTTCTTGATTCTCGCCGGCATGGTGGTTGGACCACATGCGCCCAAAGTCGGACCACTCGACTTCCGCTTCATCGAGAGTGCTCCGTTGATCGAGTTTATGGGACGTGTCGGCGTGCTGTTTCTACTCTTCTATCTCGGGCTGGAGTTTTCGGTTAGTCGGTTGATCAAGTCGGGAAGATCGATTTTCGTTGGCGGCTCGATCTACATCAGCATCAATTTTGCGCTCGGGTTCGGATATGCCGCACTGCTTGGCTGGCCATTGAAAGAAGTTTTGGTAGCGGCAGGCATCACTACGATCTCCTCGAGCGCGATTGTCGCGAAGGTCCTCTTCGATTTGCGTCGCACAGCCAATCCGGAAACAGAGATGATTCTCGGGATCATCATGTTTGAGGATGTGTTTCTCGCGATTTATCTTTCACTGGTTTCAGGGATTGTGCTTAGTGGCGCGACGTCAGTCGCCGGTGTCGTTACTTCAGCCGGTCTGGCTCTGGCGTTTATCGTGGGGCTACTCGCGTTGGGGCGACTGGCGATACCGCTTTTGAATCGCGCGTTTCGTATTTCGTCAAACGAGGTTTTCCTGCTGGTGCTTTTCGCCTGCCTGTTTTTACTTGCGGGCTTAGGCGAAACGATTCACGTTGCAGAAGCGATCGGCGCGCTGCTGTTGGGATTGATTCTCGCGGAGACCGAGCACGGCGAACGCATCGGGCATTTGATCGTTCCGTTTCGCGACTTCTTTGGCGCGCTGTTTTTCTTTGGCTTCGGATTGACGATCGATCCGTTTGCGTTGAGTGGCGCAGTTTGGCCAGTGATTGGCGCGGTGTTCGTGACACTTGTGGGAAACGTTGCGGCGGGATTGTTGGCGGGAAGAACTGCGGGTCTGGGTGTTGGTCCATCTTTGAATGTGGGCTTAACGATCGTGTCGCGTGGTGAGTTTTCGATCATCATGGCCAACCTCGCCAAGAGCGGCGCACTGCTGCCGCTGCTGCAACCGTTTGCAGCATTGTACGTCTTGATTCTTGCGGTGCTTGGACCGTTGTTGACGAGGGAGTCGGAGCGTATTTATGAGTTGTTGGAGCGACGACGAAAATCCGTGGCTACATGACTCGATTGTTCAAATCTTTCAACGCAGCGCGATTTTTCTCACGCAATTCCACCGCGCTGCGGCCGACTTGAATCTCGACCGAGTCAGACAGTGCAATCTTCTTAAACGTCGCGTAAGGCATCTTTGCCTCGAGCATTTCCACTTTCGTGTCCCATGTTCCAGGTTGGCCTTTACTCACCGGCTCCATGCGACCAAGTTTCAGGGTCTCCGCGTTCGCGACGATTGAGAGGTCTCGCTGATCCGGTGCATGAAAATGCACCCAATCTTTGTTTTCGAACACGACCCGCAAGGTGACGTAGCGAACGTAATTCATCTGTGTACCCGGACAGTGCAGTGAGACTTCGATGCTCACACATGCGTCGTTGAACTTGTCTTTGAGACCGTCGCAGCTAACTTTCATCTTTTGTAGCCGTACGACAGTTTCATAGTTGAAGCCATCGTATTTCGTTTCGATCTTGCCGCCGTGATCGATCGGTTTTTGCGCTTGCGGCGTCGCTGCCGGCGGTTGAAAGAGAAGGGCGGCGGTGCAACTCAAAACAAGGACGAGCTTTTTCATAACATCTCCGAGGTTCGTGATTAGTTTGTTTTCAGAGGTGAAGAATCGGGGCGCGAGGAGGGGCTGCAAACAACATAGCGAACGTGAGATTGCAGTGTCAATGATTTTGTGGTTTGTTCTTTGAGTCTTTTGCTTTTGCCACAAAGAGGCACAAAAATAACAAGAGGAAAGCATATGAAACGTTCTCTTTCCGATGAGTCTTTGACCGGCTTAACCGCGCGGCTGCGGAGTGCGAATGAGGAGTTTGCGCGCCATTACCCTGGCGAGACTGGTCGTCGCCAGCCGGTGCATACCGTCTACGGCGGCGCGCACCTGTTCAGGTCTGACACCGCAAACCGGCTCGGCTCGCTCGCGCAGCGCTCGCTGGATCAGTTTGCGCCTGACTCTGTCACCTTCGCGCAGGCCATCGGTTTATCCGGTACTGAGAAACTGGCGCACACGATTTATGGAAGAGTTACCGAGAAGCTTCAACGTGAACCGGTTGAAGACTTTCGCATCGATTTTGAAGACGGTTATGGAAATCGTCCCGACGACGAAGAGGATGGCCACGCTGCGTCGGCGGCCGGCGAAGTCGCCGAAGGAAATAAGAGCGGCACGCTCCCGCCGTTCATCGGCATTCGCATCAAGCCTTTCAACGAAGAGTTGCGTGCTCGCAGCATGCGCACACTCGATATTTTTGTCTCGAGTCTTTTGGAAGTTAACGATGGGCGGCTGCCTGATAACTTCGTGGTGACCTTGCCGAAGATCACGATTCCCGAGCAGGTGTCAACACTCGCAACACTACTCGCAAAGCTCGAGCAACAAACTGGTCTCGCGGAAGGCAGTTTGAAGTTTGAGATGATGATTGAAACTACGCAGTCGATCATCAATAGTCGCGGCGAGATCAATCTCCCGCTGCTGCTTGCCGCGGGCGAGGGACGTTGTATTGCAGCGCACTTCGGCACTTACGACTACACTGCCGGGTGCAACATCACCGCCGCATATCAACACATGTTGCATCCCGCGTGCGACTTCGCGAAAAGTATGATGCAGGTGTCGTTTGCGGGAACCGGCATTTGGCTTTCTGACGGCGCAACCAACATCATGCCGGTTGCACCGCATCGTTTCACTGAAGGTGGCCCACCGCTAACACAGGAGCAGATCGAAGAGAATCGTGACGTGGTCCATCGAGCGTGGAGACTGCACTACGATCACATTCAACACTCGTTGATAAATGCTTTCTATCAGGGTTGGGATCTTCACCCGGCCCAACTCCCGACGCGTTACGCCGCCGTTTACACATTCTTCCTCGAGAGTCTTGAAGCTGCGTCGGAGCGTTTGAAGAATTTTGTTGAGAAAGCCGCAAAGGCGACGCTCGTCGGGGATGTATTTGACGACGCTGCGACGGGCCAGGGGCTGCTCAACTATTTCCTGCGCGCGATCAACTGCGGCGCAATAACTGAAGCCGAGGCGATCCAGTTATCAGGATTGACTCTGCCCGAGCTGCGCTCTGCTTCGTTCGTGAAGATCCTGAAGAACCGGCAGGCGTTATAAATATGGTAAACTCCAAACAACTTCCGGCAATTCTAAAAATATGAAACTTACGATCTCAATTGTTTTAACAATGTCACTACTCTCCACGCTCATTGGGCAGAAACGTGCTGAGGGCGATCTCGAACTAGCCCGCAAAATTTCGCGCTTCGCGCCGACCACTCTGACCGCCGACACGTCGAGGCTCACGCCGAAGGATCGGCAGGCGCTCGACAAGATCATCGCTGCCGCGAAACTGCTCGATCCGCTTTTCCTGCGTCAGGTTTGGAGCGGCAACGACACGCTGGAAAAGAAACTGCTGGCAGACAAATCACCTGCGGGTCGCCAGCGACTTCACTATTTCTACATCAACGATGGTCCATGGTCGCGACTCGACGACAACGAGCCTTTCGTCGAAGGCGTGCCGCGCGAAAAACCGAAGAATGCGAACTACTATCCTGACGACATGACCAAGGACGAGTTCAATTCCTGGTTGCAGGGGCTCTCCGAGGCTGACAAGCAAAAAGCCACAGGCTTCTTTTACCTGATTCGACGTGGATCAGAGCGGAAGCTGACGATCGTTCCGTACAGCGAGGCATACAAGGAATATCTTGCGCCGGCCGCAGCACTGTTACGCGAAGCGGCGACGCTGACCACTAACGCGACGCTCAAAAATTTCCTGAACAAACGCGCCGACGCATTTGGTTCGGATGATTACTACGAAAGTGACGTCGCGTGGATGGATCTCGATTCGCCGATCGACGTTACGATTGGTCCATACGAAACCTACGAAGACGAGTTGTTCAGTTACAAAGCCGCTTTCGAAACTTACGTGACTCTGCGCGACGATGCTGAGACTGCGAAGCTCGCGAAGTTTAGCGGCCATTTGCAGGAGCTGGAGAATAACCTTCCGATCGAACCGCGTTATCGCAATCCAAAGCTCGGCGCTGCCTCGCCGATTCGCGTAGTGAATGAGGTCTTCGCTTCGGGTGAGGGAAACAGCGGCGTGCAAACCGCCGCGTTTAATCTTCCGAACGACGAGCGGGTGGTCAAAGAGAAGGGCTCGAAGCGCGTCATGCTCAAAAACGTGCAGGACGCGAAGTTCAACAAGACTCTGATCCCGATCTCGCGAGTGGTGCTCGATCCTTCGGAGCAGTCCGCGCTCGCGTTCGATTCGTTTTTCACGCACATACTTTGTCACGAGCTGATGCACGGACTTGGGCCACACAACATCACTGTGAACGGCCAGGAAACAACCGTGCGCAAACAGTTGAAGGAGCTCTATTCAGCGATTGAAGAAGCAAAGGCTGACATGACTGGACTGTGGGCACTCCAGTACATGATCGATCGCGGCATCATCGAGAAGAGCATGGAGCGCACGCTTTACACCACTTATCTCGCCAGCATGTTTCGCTCGGTGAGGTTTGGGATCACCGAAGCGCACGGCCGCGGTGTCGCGATGCAGTTCAACTATTTGACTGATGAGGGCGCGATCAAGTTCAACGAGGCGAAAGGAACGTTCAGTGTCGATCATTCGAAGGTCAAGGAGGGCGTGACGAAGCTCACGCGTGAGTTGCTGACGCTTGAGGCGGAAGGATCTTACGACAAAGCGAAAGCGATCCTCGACAAGTTTGCGGTGATCAGGCCGCCGATGCAGCAGGCGTTGGACAGGTTGAAGGATGTACCGGTGGATATTGAGCCAGTGTTCCCGCTGGCGAAACAATAATATAGGACCAATAGGACCTATTTGAAAACCTGCCTGAAGAAGGTTGCAATCTTCCAGGCGTCGATCGCCTTCCATGGCATCTCGGCGGTCGTATAGTGCCCGCACGGAAGCCAAACGACATCGAGCGGCAGGTTGTGCCGGCGAGCTTCTGCAATCGCTTCGCGCGAGAGGTCGACCGGAAAAGTTAAATCATAACGCGCGACAATGAAACGCATCGGTCGATGGCCCATGCGCGCAACACGCGGCATGAATGGCAGCGGACTGATCGGGATCCAGTAATTACGCAACTCATCCAACGTTATTTGGTCTGCGAAACCGACGCGCACGTGCGTGGTCGAGAGTCCATGCCAGACCACGTCAGCTACATAGCCTGAAACATGATTGAAGGCCCCGGCATCGAGATCGGGCTCGTGTGCGAAAGCGAGAAATGCGATGCACGAGCCGACGCTGGTGCCGAGAATTCCCACACGTTCGTATCCCTGCTTCTTCAACCACTGGACGGCGGCCCGAGTGTCGAGCACCGCCTGTCTCATAGACTGAATCGTGCGCCCGACGTTTGTGGAGACGAGATGATCTGCGCGTTCGAGATCTGCCGGCTTTCGTTGCTGGTGATACGGCAGTGTGAGCCGTAACGCCGACATTCCAATCATGTTGAAGATCCGGCACGCTTCGACGTGGCTCTCAGGCTGTGCGTTCCACTGCGGTAGCACCACCACGGCATCGCGCGGTCTTTGTCCGTTCTTGCTTTTTGCGGGGAAGAAGCGTGCGCGAGCGGTGTTGTTTTCGACTGAAGGTGTTTGGATCGCGCTGGTCCAGGTCAGTTGATCGCCTTCGAGTCGATAATCGGTGATAGGCGGTAAAGCGTAGAAGCCCTCGCTGGACTGCATCACGCGGGTGGTGTGCGCGCGAAGCAGATCCCGCGGATCGTCGCCGTTGACGTGGTCGAGAATGTGCGACAGTCCCCACTCAAAGGGACGCACCAGGCGATTGTTGTCCAGTTGGTGATACCAGCGCTCGCGCCGGTGCATGTAGTTCTTCCAGAACATAAGAAGGGCCACGGATTCACACAGATTAACAGGATCTGTATTTATCTGTGAAATCCGTGGCTCTTGCTTTAGTTACAGGTCGATAGCTTGAAACTATGGATCCATGTAGTCCAGTTGAAATTGCCGTTAGCCGGCTGATACTGACTCGTGAAGACCATCTGGCATCCGTCCACCGGATCGACACTGATGGTGCTGTAATCACCCCAGCGATGCAAAGTTCCCGTTTGAGATCCGCTTCCTACGAGAATCGAGGTCTCGTTGCCCATCGTTCCCAACGGATCGGCTGGGCCACGATAAGCATAGCGAATACTCGGCACAATGCTCGCACTAGAGATGTTATAACCGATGGCAATGCCGCCGGTCTTGTCCATCGCAGCGCTGCCCATCCAACGAAAATCATTCGTTGGCGCGAACGTTCCCTGTTGGAAAAGCACTGGCGGTGCGGAACCAAAAGTTTGTCCCGTAGCATTTCTCAACTCGTACCACCGAACGCCAACTCCGGTGCCGCTGGTGACTGAATGATTTATCACCATCGCCTCGTGATCTCCGAAGTTCCGGTAACTCAGTCGATACATTAGTCGATCCGCCAACGAATCGAGTTGATTGGTAGTTCCGGGTTGTGGAATACACGTGCCGCCACCGCACGCCCGGCTATATGCAGCCACGCCACTAACGGCAGTCGGCCCGGTTAACGTGCCGGTGCCGGTGACCCAATTGACTGCAAATCTCCAGAAATTAAGCGTCGTGCTCGTTATGCTCAACAACAGATTCGGGGAGCCCGGCGGCGGAGGTACGATTCCCTCCAGGTCAGCAGGTTCGAGACTGTGATGACTCGTGCTCGTGCTCGCGCAGGCCTGGCGTGCCGCAGCGCCAATCAGCATCTGGGCTCGTTCCAAAGCGCAAACTTGATTACCGGTAAAGCTGGCGCCGTTGCGGAACATGTTGTAGGTGATGTAGTAGGCGTCAGGCCAAACACCCATCTTCGGATAATCGTTAAAGAGTCGGTTGTAAGAGAATGAATAGCGGAAGTATGTTCCGGTCGGATCCGAACCGGTCGATACCGCTACGCATTGCGTATAAGGTGTGGCTGAAACGGCGAACTGCGTCAATATCCAACGGTCGGCCAACTGATCGTATTGAACGATCGGATCGCCGTCGTTGTCTGTCTGACAGCGACCGCCGAAGCCCTGCCATATCACGTTGCCGTTTTTAGGAAATCCAGACACGAGGTTGAATCCGGTGATCTGGTTGTTCACATCTCTCGTCAACGTGTAGACCGCATAACGCAGGTTGACCCATTGCACGTAGTGATTGGGTCCGACGTCGCCGGTGGTATCCGGCGGCGCGACGCGGAAGTTTGGATCGACTGCCGTACCAGGAGTCGACGCTTTGATCTCAGCGAGAGCCGACGGCAACCCGATGCTCTTTTCGGCCAAGGGATCGATGAAGGATTTGTTGGTATTTCCAACAGGTTGCGGTTTGCCCGGCTCAAAATCTCTTCCACCACGAGCGGGCTCTGGCCGCTCGCCGGTTTCAAACATTTCGCGCAGAGGTTTAGGTGTTTTGTCGAAGTGAATTGCGTTGCTGATCTCAGCTCGATGTTGTAGCGCCATGTCGCTCTGAGCTTGGACAGTCAGAGGAATGAAGCCGACCGTGCAGAGGATCAACGTCATCAGTAAGGCATAAATCTTTTTCACGGACATCCTCCAGTATACAGGGCTATTGTGAGTACGGTTTGTAGTAGTAATTGGGAGGGTGCGCAGTATAGCAGAGTTTCAGACGGAATTCACTAGCCGCGGCGGTCGAAAAGGCGGCGCAGGATTTTCGGCAAAAGTAATGAGGAATTGAGCACCGATCCGGTCGTAAACCGGCGAGCAAAGCTGCGGAAAAGCGCACCGGCCTGTTTTGTGTAAGGAAACCACCAAACGTCGGGCACTGCGGGAATGGCATTGACGTGAATGTGCTGCGCAGTGACCATCTCCCACAGTCCGAGGCGCCCGTGCGTGCGGCCGTAGCCGCTTTGCTTAACCCCGCCCCACGGTGTTTGCGCCACAGCGTGCGTGTAAACCACTTCATTGACCATCACGGTTCCGGCATCAATCTGTTCGGCAAGCCGCCGGCCACGAGCGATGTCGCGTGTGAAAACACTGGCAGTCAGACCATAACTGCTATCATTGGCCAATCGCACAGCCTCTTCGTCAGTTTTGAAAGTCATGATCGGCAGCACTGGACCAAAAGTCTCATCGCGCATCAGCTTCATCGAATGATTCACGCCCGTCACAACCGTGGGTTGATGAAACCAACCGTCTGAGCCGTTGACGCGGTGACCACCGGTACGAACCTCCGCGCCGTGTTCAACTGCGTCGCTAATGTGACTCTCCACAATCTGCAACTGCCTTTCGTTCGTCATCGCGCCAATGTCAGCAGTATCGTTTGACGCTTTGTCCTGTTTGAGCAAACGAGTCTCTTTGACGACGAGATTGATAAACGACTCCGCGATCGACTCGTGCACGTAACAACGTTCAATCGACGCGCACGCCTGGCCGGAGTTACAGAAGGCTCCCCAGATGGCTGCTCGCGCGGCGTTTGCGAGATTCGCATCTTCAAGCACGATCATCGGATCTTTGCCGCCGAGCTCGAGCACAACTGGCGTTAGATGTTTCGCAGCAACTTCAGCAACGCGCTTGCCGGTGTTCACGCTGCCGGTAAACATGATCTTGTCAACGCCGGTTTCTACTAAAGCGGCGCCGGTAGTGCCATCGCCCGTGATGATCGCGAGTAGCCCATCAGGCAGCTCGGCTTGCTTGAAGACATCCGCGATTTTCAATGCGGTGAGTGGCGTGTATTCACTGGGCTTCACCACGACCGCATTGCCGGCCATCAACGCCATGACGACTTCATCCAACGGAGTGGCCCAAGGAAAATTCCACGGTGAGATGATGCCGACGACGCCCAGCGGTTTGTAGACGACGTATGAAGAGCGGCCCATCAAACTGTATTGGCCGAGATCGATCGAGCGTTGGTCCAACAGTCGCTGCGTGTTCTCTGCGAAGTAATGCATGAGATCGAGCGTGGGCACGATCTCCATCGAGATCGCCTCAGCGACGGGTTTGCCTGTTTCGCGCGAGATCAGCGTGGCGATCTCGTCGAGCCGATCGAGCACGATCTCACGCGCGCGCAGGATGACGTGAGCGCGTTCTCGATACCTAAGCGCAGCCCAGGCAGGTTGTGCTGCTCTCGCCTTCTCCAGCGCCGCGGCGACTTCTGAGGAATTCATCAACGGCGCACGCCCAATCGCCTCACCTGTGGAGGGATCGTAAGAGGTAATCAGCATTGTGCTTTTTGCGGCTTCTTGTAGCAAAGCTAACGCGATTATCCATCCAGTCCGCAGTCGGGTACAATGCAAATCTTCAGCGACAACCCACGACGAGGAGTAAGTTTTAATGATCAGACCGCAACTCGAGGAGTTTATGCGACGCATGGCGCCCAAATCGGTGGCCATCATTCCCGGCGCACACGACACCACTCGCTCAAACGATACTCATTATCGTTTTCGTCAAGACTCCGACTTTTTCTACCTGACCGGCTTTGAAGAGCCGGACGCGGTGGCAATAATTCGTCCCAACGCTGATCCGAAATACGTACTGTTTGTGCGGCCGCGAGATCCGGAGCGGGAGATCTGGGATGGGCGTCGTGCGGGTGTCGAAGGCGCGAAGAGCGAGTTTGGTGCGGGGGAGGCGTTTCCGATTGTGGAACTTCACGGAAAGCTGGCTGAATATCTCGACGGTGCTGAAGTGTTGTATTACCGGCTTGGCGTCGATCGCGATCTCGATGACACGATCGTCGAAGAGATCTCGCGCATGCGTTCGCTCAACCGCAAGCCGATTCATCCGCCACAAACGATCGTCGATCCGGCGACGATCATCCACGAGCTGCGTGTATTGAAGAGTCCGGAAGAGATCGAGCTGATGCAAACTGCCGCCGACATCGCTGCTGAAGCGCACTGCGAAGCGATGAAGACTGTTCGTCCCGGCATGCAGGAATTCGAGATCGAAGCGCTGTTAGAGCAGGTGTTTCGTCGTCGCGGCGCTGCCGGACCGGCATATACGTCGATCGTCGGCGCTGGTCCAAACGCGACGGTGCTACATTACATCAACAACGATGGCCAACTTCGCGATGGTGACTTGTTATTGGTTGACGCTGGCGCGGAGTATAGAGGTTATGCGTCTGACATTACGCGCACGTTTCCGATCAACGGGCGTTACACGAAGCCGCAACGCGAGATTTACGATCTCGTTTTGAAGGCACAGATGTCTTGTGTGGAAATGGTGCGGCCGGGCGTTACGCACGACGAGTTGAAACAACACTCGATTGAAGTGTTGACTGAAGGAATGGTCGAGCTCGGATTGCTAAAAGGCAGACCGGAAGAGCTGATCAAGGAAAAGAAGTACGAACAATTTTATATGCACGGACTCGGGCACATGCTCGGCATCGATGTGCACGACGTTGGACGTTATTACTTTGGGACGGAGTCGCGTGCGCTCGAACCGGGTGTTGTGATGACGGTCGAGCCGGGCATTTATATCGCGCCGGATACTAAGGATGTGCCGGCGAAATATCTCGGGATTGGTGTGCGGATTGAGGATGACGTGCTCTGCACCAACAATGGACCAAGAGTGTTGACGCACAAGGTGCCGAAGCAGGCGGAGGAGATCGAGGCATTAATGAGACAGAGTTAAAAGAGCCGCGGATTTACGCGGATGAACACGGATCAGATCCGCGTTTATCCGCGTAATCCGCGGCTTATAACTTTTGAATGATCGCGTCAGCAAATTCCGCGGTCTTCGCGGTCCCGCCAATATCTCTCGTGCGCACTTTTCCCTCAGCAAACACCGCGAGCATCGCATTCTCCACGCAGTCAGCCGCTTCACGCTCGCCGATGTAACGCAACATCAGAATGCCCGACTGTAGCAGCGCAGTCGGATTCGCAATGCCCTGGCCGGCAATATCAGGCGCGGAACCGTGCACGGCTTCAAAGATCGCACCCTTCTCACCAATATTCGCCCCGGGCACCAACCCCAAACCACCAACAAGCCCCGCGCAAAGATCCGACACGATGTCGCCGTAAAGATTCTCGAGCAGCATCACGTCAAACTGCTCCGGTCGCATCACGAGTTGCATGCACGCGTTGTCAACAATCTTGTCGTCAGCTTCAATGTCCGGATAGTCCGCACTGACGCGACGGAAGCATTCAAGAAACAGCCCATCCGAGAGTTTCATGATGTTCGCCTTGTGCACGGCCGTCACCTTTTTGCGCGACTCGTGTCTCGCGTGCTCGAAAGCAAAACGCGCGATACGCGTCGAGGCCTTCTCAGTGATGATCTTCAAACTCTCGACCACACCCGGCACCACGATGTGTTCCAGACCCGAATACAAACTCTCCGTGTTTTCTCGTACGACGATCAGATCGAGCTCGGGATAACGACACGGCACGTTTGGTAACGCGCGCACCGGACGCAGGTTCGCGTAAAGATCCAACGTCTTGCGCAGTCCAACGTTGACCGAGGTGAAACCTTTGCCAACCGGTGTTGTGATCGGGCCTTTGAGTGCGACCTTGTTGCGCAGGATCGAATCGAGCAGTTCCTGAGGCAGGGTTTCGCCAAACTTTTCGAGAGCCTGCGCGCCCGCGTAGTGTGTTTCCCATTGAATGTCGACGCCGGAAGCTTCGATGATTCGAACTACGTTGGAAGCTACTTCGGGGCCAATGCCGTCGCCGGGAATCAGTGTGATACGATGCATTGTTTGACGATAGTATCCAATGAGGTCCATGAAAGGAAGTGCGGATGTCGTCATCATTGGTGGCGGCGTAATTGGCTTGGCGATCGCACGCGCACTCGCGTTGCGTGGCGTGCGTGACGTTTGTTTACTCGAACGAGGAAGGCTCGGCGCCGAGGCATCTTTTGCGGCTGCCGGCATGCTGGTTCCGCAGGCAGAAGCAGACACTGAAGACGACTTTTTCTCACTTGCGTGTCGCGGACGCGAGCTGTATCCAGCGTTTGCAGGCGCCCTGCGCGAAGAGACTGGGATCGATATCGAGCTCGATACGACCGGCACGCTCTTTCTCGCTCTCACCGAACACGATCAGGAAGAGATCCAAACCCGCTACCGTTGGCAGACCCGTGCCGGTCTTCCGGTGGAGCTGCTCACGGCCGGAGCCGCACGCGAATTAGAACCTTGCATCTCCGACTCGACGCGCGGTGCGTTACTGTTTCCAAAAGACGTTCAAGTCGAGAATCGTCGCCTGCTTAATGCGCTGGCTAACAGCGTGAACAAACTCGGCGTCACTGTTTTGACAGAAACAAGCGGTGAGTCGTTGATTATTGAAGGCGAGCGTCTAACAGGCGTGGAGACGAGTCGCGGCCCGATCAGTTGCGGCGCTGCGGTTGTCGCTGCGGGAACGTGGTCGAGTTTTATCAAGTCGAAAGTCCCGATTCCCGCGGTCGAGCCGATTCGCGGGCAGATGGTGTGTCTCGAGGCGAAGCCGCAGTTGGCGCGGCATGTGATCTATAGTCCACGAGGGTACATTGTTCCGCGCCAGGATGGACGACTGTTGGCGGGTTCGACTAGTGAACGAGCGGGTTTCGCAAAGTGCGTAACGGCTGGTGGAATCAGCTCGATTTTGCAAAATGCGCAGGAGATCTCACCCGCCATTGCGCATCTGCCGATCCTCGATACCTGGGCTGGTTTGCGGCCGCGCGCGGCTGACGGTTTGCCTGTGCTGGGCCCGTGTGGTGAAATTGACGGGCTGTTTTATGCAACGGGGCATTACCGGAACGGAATCCTACTCGCGCCGCTGACCGGGGAATTGATTTCTGAGGCGATCGTCTCTTAATCCACAGATTACACAGATTGATTTTAAGGTGAATTCATCCGCATTTTTAGTATTACTGCTAGCGATCTCGGCGTTTGCGCAGGGGCTTGCTCCGAGCGTCAAATCGGAGTCGAAGCCTGACAAGCGCTCGGCGCAGGAGCTGTTTGAAGACGCAAACGGATACCTCGGACGGAAGTATCAGGAGTTCAACAAGCAGAAGCTGCCTTACGATCCGAAGCTTGAGGCGCAGACGAAGAAAGAGCAGAAAGAACTGGCAATTCAAAATGCCGCGACGCTCAAGGCTCGATCACACCTGACGAACGACGACCTCTATTATCTCGGCAGGCTTTACCATCTCGCCGGCGACGGGGACGCGGCACTTTCAACGATGCGTCTTTTGTTGAAAGACGATCCTGACGGCGAGAAGGCGCAAGCGGCTCGAAACATCGTTGTGCTTTACACGATCTCTAATGGCTTGATCTCCGAAGCAACGTCAACGGTCGAGGCCTATGCGCGTCATCAGCCACAAGATTCCGACGATCGTTATCGCATGGAGCTGCTGATCACTGACGCCTACCTCCGCGCCAAAGATTATCCTTCCGTGACCACACACGCGCGACAAATGCTGGAAGCAGCGAAGTCGTTTGCGGAGGCCAAGAAGGGTCAGGTCTTTCGCCGTGACGAGATGCTCTTGAAGTCAGGCGTGCTGCTGACAGATGCGTATCTAAAGTCTGATCATAAGGACTTAGCGATCGAAACGCTGACCGACTTGCGCCGGTTGTCGATCGCATTGCCTTCGGCAAATCTCTACAAAGAGACAACGCTGCGACTGCTGCGACTCAATCCGACGCTGAATGTGGACCAACTCTTTGATAAAAGTTTGGCTTCACCGAAAAGTATGTTGCCCGAGCTTATCGGGGACGAGTGGGTCGAGCAGGAGCCGGTGAAACTCTCGGATCTCCGCGGCAAAGTAGTGTTGCTTGATTTTTGGGCGCCGTGGTGTGGCCCATGCCGCTACACGCTGCCCAACCTGGCGCGCTGGCATAACGAATTCAAGGCCAAGGGGCTCGTGATTCTGGGCGTGACCAAGTACTATGGACGCAGCGATCAGAAGCCAGTGACGCCGGCCGAAGAGCTGGTTTATCTCCGCGAGTTCAGAAAGCGAAATCGCTTGCCGTATGGCTTTGTGGTTTCGGATTCAAGTACGAATGAGTTTAACTATGGCGTGTTCTCGATTCCGACTTCGTTTCTGATCGATCGCAAAGGCGTGGTGCGGTACATCTCAGCCGGCGCCAGCGAACAGGAGATCGCGCAGTTGGGTGAACTCATTAAGAAACTATTGGACGAAGAGTGATGGACGATCAGGGCATTACATTATTTCGTGTCGGCATATCATTCGCGGCGGGAATACTCTCCTTCCTCTCGCCATGCGTCTTACCGTTAGTGCCTGGCTACATCTCTTTGATCTCCGGCGTCAGCATCGATCGTCTGAAAGAAGGAACGAGCAGTCGCCGCGCGGTAATCATCAACTCATTAGCCTTCAACGCCGGACTTTCTGTCATCTTCCTCGTGCTCGGCACGACCGCAGGCTTGGTCGGCGCCGCAATCACGAGCAATCCGTGGGTACGGATCATCGGCGGTCTCGTGATCATCGCTTTTGGCTTACAGTTGATCGGCCTGCTCAAGATCTCCGCACTCTACAAAGACACGCGCTTCTTTTCAGACGACAAGCCGCGCGGCGTTTTTGGCTCAGCAGCACTCGGCATCGCTTTCGCCGCCGGTTGGACTCCGTGCATCGGCCCAATACTGGGCGGCATCATCGGCCTCGCCGCAACGAGCGGCGGCTGGCGCAGCGGCCTTGTGCTTTCCGCGTTCTATTCAGCCGGTCTGGCTGTGCCGTTTCTTTTGACCGGTCTTGGAATCAATCAGTTTCTTAGTTTTTATAAAAACTTCCGCAAGCACCTGCACAAGGTAGAAGTCATTTCGGGGATCGTGCTGATTCTCGTTGGCCTGCTAGTGATGAGCGGACAATCAACTTTGCTCGCGACCTCGAAATTCATGTCGTGGATTCCGAATCTCGAAGGCAAGTTGAAGCTGAATGATAAAACGCCGCCGCCATCGTCAACGGGCGCAGCAAATACAAATTTCGAGCTCGCGCCTGACGTCGAGTTTCAAACACTTGCGGGCAAACCGTTTCGTCTCAAAGAGCTCCAGGGCCAGGTCGTGTTATTGAACTTCTGGGCCACCTACTGCATTCCGTGTCGCGAAGAGATCCCAGCCTTGAATTCATTGCAGCACGAGCTCGAATCGCAGGGACTCAAAATCGTCGGTGCTTCGCTCGACGACACTGCTGCCGATGTCAACACGTATCAGCAAGAGGTGGCGAAGTTTGAGTATCAGGTGTTACTCGGCGGCAGCGATGCGAAAGTAAAGTTTCAGCAATCGGTGTTGCCGACCACTTACTTGATCGATCGGCAGGGACGCATTCGTCAAAAGATTATAGGAGCCCGAGACAAAGCTGCGTGGGAGGCCGCGGTCAAGCCGTTGCTTGCCGAAACACCCGCGACCGCCAGCGTCGTCAATTAACGTGAAGTAATCTGGGAGCAATACCATGAAGAACTTTTTAATCCTCTCTATCCTTGCGCTACTCGTTTCCCCCGCGGTCGCCCGCGCTCAGGGGGGCCACGAGTATTCGCCGCTCACTGAGAAGGCGGTGAATTACAGAAACTGGTCGCTGGCGGATCTCAAAACAGATAAGTTTGCGGATCTGCGTAAGCTCATGGCGGGCAAGAAGCTGGTCATGATTGTTTACTTCGCTCCGTGGTGTGGCAACTGGCGCAACGAAGCACCGATCGCGGCGAAGTTGTACGAGAAGTACAAGAATCAGGGCTTCCAGGTGATCGGCGTCAGTGAGTACGCCACTCGCGACGAAGTGCGCAAGTATTTCGGTCCGGATGGACCACCGTATCCGATCGTCACCGAGTCGGAATCGAGGGAGGAAAAAGAGAAGACGCTGCATTACGAATACCGGCAGCTCACAGGCGACACGCGTAACTGGGGTTCGCCGTGGAACATCTTTCTCGAACCCGCCAAGGTAAACGCGAGCGGCGAAGTGCTGGCGGAAAAGGCGTGGGTGGTCAATGGTGAATTGATCGAAGACGAAGTCGATCAGTTTATTGCTTCCAAAGTCGGCGCCACGTCAGCCGGTGTAATCGTCCCGTGTAAGAACTGATATCTTTAGCCGCAGATTTTCGCGGATGAACCCGGATCCTGATCCGCGTTCATCCGCGAAAATCTGTGGCCAATAACCTACTCGTAGAATGAAAACCCGGATCTTGTACCACGGTCACTGTTTCGACGGTGTCGCTTCTGCTGCGACATTCACTCGCTTCTACAAAGAACGCATTCATCCTGAGGCCGAGGTGAACTACACCGGGCTGCTGCACCGGCCCGGTAATTTGTTTGACACGGCGATGTTTGACTCGGACGAGAATGCGATCGTCGACTTCAAATACGCAGCGTCAGAGAAACTGACCTGGTGGTTCGATCATCACGAATCGGCATTTCTCACTCCTGAAGACGAAGCTCACTTTCATGCCGACACTTCCGGCAAAAAGTTTCTGGATCCAACGCGGAAGTCGTGCACTGAGTTTATCGCCGACGTCGCTCACGAGAAGTTTGGTTTCAACGCCGTGCCGCTGAAATCATTGGTTCATTGGGCGCATGTCATTGACGGTGCGCTTTACGAGTCGCCGGCGCAATGCGTGGAGTTGAAAGAACCGGCGTTGCAGTTAATGCAGGTAATCGAAGCCGATCCTGACGACGCTTTTATCGAGCAGATCATCCGCGATCTCACCGTGCGCTCACTCGAGGAAGTCGCGACCAGCGCGGAGGTGCAACGTCGTTTTGAGCCGATACTGGAGCAACATCTCGAAACGCTCGAAGCGATAAGGCGAAAGGCGACGTGTTCCAACGGCGTGGTCCAATTCGATTTGATCGACGAGGGCTACGAGGGTTTCAATAAGTTCATTCCTTACTACCTTTATCCGGAAACGACGTACTCGGTGGCACTGACGCGCGGATCGCAGCGCACGAAGATCTCTGTGGGTTCAAATCCCTGGGCGCCCGTGCCGCGCACGCACAACATCGCAAAGATTTGTGAGCGCTACGGTGGTGGTGGTCATGCGGTGGTTGGCGCGGTTTCGTTCAAGCCGGAAGAAGTCAAACAAGCACGGCAAGCCGCGCGCGAGATAGTAGCCGAGCTTTCGACATGATTTACAAGATTTTCATGATGTACAGGATAAATCCTGCTCATCCTGAAAATCTTGCACATCCTGTCGAAAATTGTCCTGAATGCCGAGCCGTTTAATCTTGCAGTTGAGGGTGGTGACTTTCACGCCTAAGAGTTTTGCCGCACGACGTTGATTGCCCCCAGTGCGCTGGAGTGCTTCGCGAATGAGTTCCATCTCGTAGCGTTGAACTTCCTCTTGTAGTCCAAGCTTTTGGTTACACTGAGGGTGCCGGTTTGCTAACGACTCCACTTCACGAAGAAGCGTCATTGCCGCTTCTCTCAGGCTCTCGAGATTGGGTATTTCAACTTCGGATCTCATTTCGTTCAGTCCTTGCTAAGAAGTTCTCTGAAGAACGCCACAGCACGTTCGTCACCTGTCTGACCTAGCATTTGAATCGCGAGTTTCCTTATCGGCATCTTCGGATGATTGCGGGCGGTCCGAATCAGGATCGGAATCGCCTCGTCTTTTGATCGACGGCCGATCGCAATCACGGCCTGCTTTTGCAACTCGATCTCAGTATCGCCATCGACGGTGCTGGTCAGCGCGCCCAGGCTCTTCTGACCGGCAATACGACCGAGATTCGCAATCGCGCTCTTGCGCAAGTCGATGTCCTTTTCTGTTTCGGCGACGCGGATGAGGTAAGTGGCCGCGGCGTCACTGTTGTCATTGCGAGCGATGCCAGTGAGTGCTCGTCGTTTGAGCTCGTGCGTAGTCATCGTTTCGAACAGGTTTTGCAGCAGTGGTAACGTCGCAGCGGAACGGCTCATTGCGAGCGCCGACATCGCACTTTGGCGTACGTCGGTGCCTTCCTGATTGTTCCGCACGATCTCGGTGAAGAGTGTGTTTTTCGTTTGACTCTCAGGCGTGTTTCCGAGCCAGTAAATCGCGCGGGAGCGGAGTGGCTCGGCAACGGGGCGGCGAATCATTTCGATCAGCATCGAATCGACTCGTGCATCGTCGTGCAATGCAATCGCGAAGATCGCGCGCTCCGCGAGGCGGTTTATCTCGGGAGCGGGCGAGTCGACGAGTGATTTCAGATAATTCAAACTCTCTTCGTTGCTGATGCGTCCGGCCCAGTAAACCGGATAGCTGCTGAACTCGTGAGTGCGCCGAAGGTTATAGACCTCAGCACGCGTGATGAGATCGCGTTGCGTGTCGTAGAGCAGAAACAGACCAAGCTCGCGAGTTTCGTGGCGCGGGTCAAACATCATCGAAGTTCCGTCCGTCGAGATGTAGACGCCGCCGCCGCTATCGACGATCTCGAAATCGACAGCGACTCCCGGCCTCACTTCAAACTGGTATCCCACCCAAAACCGCCCGCCGGGCGCATTCGCCTTGCCAGCGATGATTGCGTTCTCGATCTTGGCCTTCAGGTTCGCGCCCTCGACCGGCGTGAAACTTCTGGTCTGGCCGAATGCAATGCCGCACAAAAGCAGGGTGATAGCTGTAATGTTTCTTAAGATCACGATTTCCCCATTTTGGTTTTCTCTTTGCAATCTCTGTGTCCTCTGTGGTTAACAGTTTGTTGTCACCACAGAGACACAGAGGACACAAAGATTGCACAGAGAAGCAGTGCCTATCTCAACAGCTCTTCCAGAAACTGGATCACCGCGGGATCTTTACTCCGGCTCAACCAACCTATCGCTCGCCTACGACGCTCCATCGGAGCTTGCTGGTTCTTTGCGATCTCGATCAGCTTTCTGACCACACGCTGATCGCTCAGTCTGCTGCCTGAACCAACCGAGGTGATAGTCGTTTGCCCCGATCCTATTGCTATCGGTGAGCCGACATAAAACGCACTTCCGGTGCCGAGTGAGTTGACGATCTGATCTTTCAACTCCTCGTTCTTCTCGGTGTCGTAGAGACTGATCAGAAAGTCAATCGCTTTGTCGCCGCCGCGTCGTGAAATCGCGCCGATCGCAGCTTTGCGCAGATCGACGCTGTCTGAACTGCGCGCGATCTCGAAAAGTTTGTTGCCCGCGCGCTCACTCTTGCGATTCGCAAATCCCGAGATGACGGCCCTGCGGATTTCAAAACTCTGATCCGCGTCGTAGATCCGGAACAGAGCATCGACCGCAGGTTCACCGGGACGGCTGGCAATGCTTGCGATCGCCAACTTTCGTTGCGCTGTCATCTTGCCGCTAATCGCGATGTCGCTGAGAACGCCAATGGCTCGCTCACCGGTGTGTTTACTCAATGCGTAAAGCGACGCTTCCACAATCTCCGGCTGCGGCGAGTTGAGTGCGAACTCGCGCAGCGCATCGATGACGCTGTCGTCGTTCGTAGCGCCCAACGTCGAGATCGCGCGAGCGCGTAGTTTGAGGTCGGATTCGTTGCGTGCGACACCAAGAATCACCGGCGTCACCGCTTTGCCACCGTTGCGACCGAGCAACGTCAACGCCGCACTCTTGCAACGCACAGTTTGCGTTGAACCAGGCTTCAACCAATCGGTAGCTGCGACGATGCCGCGTTGCGGATCGGTTTGAAACAGCGCCTGCAACACGACGATCTTGAATTCACACGGATCGTCGTCATCTGCTGTGTTGCTTGACCCGTCAACACTCCAAACGTACGGCGTTGCCGCGACGCCTTGCCCAGGCGCAAGGGCAACCGGCCCTTGCCCTGAAGGAGCGTAGACATACGCATTTTCACCCGGCGGTAATGTGATCGCGCCTGTCGTTCCGATAATGGTAGAAGCGAGATCCGAAGAGGCTATCGAATAACTGCCGGGCATCTGCGCGAGCAGCACGCGAGCATCGTCACGCCAGCTTGAGCTTGGAAACTTCTCGAGCAAACGTTCGATCGTGGCGCGACACTGATCGTATTTCGTGAGCTTTTGTTGCGTGTAAGCCAACCAGTAGAGCGCAGCATCGATGTTTTTCTCATTCGGAAATGAGTTGACATACTCGCTGAACTTTTCCTGCGCTTTGGCCCATTCGCCGTCAGTGATGAGGTCACGTGCACTGCGGAACACCGTAGTGGCATCCGTTTGTGCGGCAGTGCGATTGGTCGAAGCGGAACTGGAACTGGGTCGCTGTTGACCAAAAGCAACGCTCGCGAGCAAAACGATCAAAAGTGAGATTGCAAGATTTTTCAACATTTCTCTAGCCTCTATTCATTAGCGATTGTTTATGCCTCGATCCTGGTAATCCAGAAGTGCGGCAACGATCTCGGTTTTTCGCACTCGTTCCTTGATCACGCGGACGTCTTCAGGCCGCGCGTGATCCGGCAGGTTTGCGATATCGATCAGGAATGGTTCCAGATCGGCGAGGAGTGTCTTCGTCGGAAACTTTGCTTTCATTTCGGCCTCGCGGCGCAGGACCACGTTCTCGTTTAGCAAACGACGCGAAAGCGCCTTGTCGTAGCTGACATCGATTTCATCGTCACTGTCGGAAACCGGCAAGTTCTTGATCGAGCGCAGGAGATTCTGTGTTTGCTCAATGTGTTGGGCCGTGTCCTGCTCGTCGATGTCGAGATAGCCGAGATCTGATGACAAGACGTCTGATTGATCGCTCACATCTCTATCAGTATGTATCGCTCGCCTAATCTGCCGCTTTGACTTATCAGCGTTCATCCGCGTAGATCCGCGGCTAACAATCTCTCCCGTATTTCGAGCCTGCTCCTGGGTCGGGCCCGTCGGACTTACCCGATCAACCACTGACTTTTCCGGAGTTGCTTGCCGCGACATCAGATAAACAACCCCAACCGCAATCGCCAGCAGCACGATCGCCGCGACACCTGCGAAGCGCCTCGCAAACAAACTCGCAAACCAACTCCGCCTCGGCGCATTGCTCTCTGTCAGCGCGTGCTCAGCGATTCTGGTCCAGAGAAACGGCGGCACCTCAATCTCGCGGTCGTAGCGCGCGAAGAGTTCTTGTTCCGCGGCGAGTGTCTCAAACTTCGTCGAGCAATCAACGCACTGGATCAAATGCGCTCCGACGCGCTCGCGTTCGCCAGGCGCAAGCTCACTGTCGAGATATTCTTCCAAAAACTCCGAACAAACTTCACACTTCATAACCAACTCCAGCGTAAGAACTGATCCTCTTCCTCATCTCAGCGCGTGCGCGGTGCAGATCAGTCTTCAATTTTGCGAGCGAGAAACCGGTAATTGCTGCAATCTCGTCGTAGCTGCATTGGTGCAGCACCTTGAGCGTGAACACCAGTCGTTTGTCTTCGTCGAGCGCGGCGAGTGAGCGGCGGATAAGCTCGTTCAACTCCTTGCTGAGTAACCCTTCGACGGGCGCCGGTTTTTTGTCGCTCAAATCCATTACCGACTTATCAGCGATATCAACATGATTGCCGGCGCGGGCGCGTGCTCGCAGCGACTCGCGCGCGACGTTACGAGCAATGCCAAACAGCCAGGTCGAGAGTTTTGTCTCCGCGCGCATCGTGTGGATCGCGCGAAAAGCCCGAACGAACGTCTCCTGCGTCAGTTCTTCGGCGAGCGCGCGGTCGTTCACCATGTCGTAGATGAAACTGATGACGGGCCGCGAATACCTTTCAAAAATCAGGCGAAAGGCATCAGCGTCGCCCTGGCACACGCGAGTAACCAGGTCAACTGAACTGTTCATCAGAGTTCCCGCGAACGCGCCACTCATCGCTCTCGGTAGGTTAGTGCTATGGAAGGGTTAAAAGTTTCAGTGAATTAGCCAAAGTTTAGGCCGAGCGGGGCAAGCCACCCTTCCTGACTTGTTCTTGCCCTGAACAGTCTAGAAAAGAGGCAAGCCACCCTTCCTGACTTGTTCTTGCCCTGAACAGTCTAGAAAAGAGTGGCAAGCCACCCTTCCTGACTTGTTCTTGCCCTGAACAGTCTAGAAAAGAGAACAAGTCAGGAAGGGTGGCTTGCCCCCGCTCGGTGAAATACGCAGCTAGTTAAGCAATTCTTTTGGATCGACGATCTTGCCCGCAATCGCAGAGGCGGCGACCACGTACGGTGAGGCGAGGTAGAGTTTGCCGGGGCCGCTGCGACCGGGAAAGTTTCGATTTTGCGCGCTGACGGTCACGGTTTCGGGCGAAGCCGAGGCGCCCGGACCGGCATTGATGCATGCGCCGCACGAAGGATCGATCAACTCCGCACCCGCGCGCTCGAAGATCTCGATGTAGCCGCGCTGCCGCGCATACTGCTTGATCTTCTGCGAGCCAAACTGAATGTACAGATGCACTCCCTCTGCCACTCGCTTCCCACGCGCGAGTGCGTTTTTGAGCACCTGCGCATACATGTCCATGTCGGCCATTTTTCCGCCGGTGCATGACCCGCCGTAAGCCGCATTGATGCGCACTTCATCCTTGAGCTCGTCGATCGGAATGCCATTTCGCGGATCGCCAGGCGTCGCTACCATCGGGCCAATCTCATCGAGATTGATTTCGAAAACTGCTGCGTACTCCGCGTGCGTGTCGCTGTACGTGAATCCCTTGCGCACCTTTTCCGGATCGAGCCCGCGCATGCGCACGACGTATTCGAGCGTCACTTCATCGGGCTCGATGATTCCGGTCGTGCCACCTGCTTCCACGGCCATATTCGTCAACGTCGCACGCTCGTCCATCGACCAATTCTTCAGGTCATCCCCCGCAAACTCCAGCACCTTGCCGATGCCCTTACTCGTCTTCATGTACTCAGTGGCGAGGATGTGAAGCATCACGTCTTTGGCCGCGACATCAGGCCGCTTCCTGCCTTTGAGCACGTAGCGCACGGTTTCCGGAACGCGAATGCGAATGTCTTTCGTGTACCACGCATTCGCCATGTCAGTTGAACCAACGCCAAACGCGAAACAACCAAGCACGCCCGCCATGCACGTGTGTGAGTCAGTGCCGATCACCATCTGTCCGGGCAGCGCGAGATCTTCGACAACAGCGTTGTGACAAATGGCTTCCGAGCCACCCTCGGGATTCTCGCCGTAGAGCTTTATGTTTTGTTTGGCGGTGAAACTCTCCTGCGTGGTCGCCAAACCCTCAGCCCGTTCCAACAAACCCATCTCACGATGCTTCGGCGACATGACTCGTCCCAAAAAAGTAAGGTGATCGCGAAACGCAAAAACCGACTCAGGTTCAGCAACGCGCGCATCTGGACCCAACGCTTGTTTGAACAGCGACTCCGCCATCGGCGTCACGTATTCGTGCGAAAAACGCACGTCGGCAAGCGCAAACAACGCATCGCCGGGCTTTACTGCTTCGACACCGATCTTTCCGGCAGTGACGAATGCGTGTCGCGCGATGATCTTCTCGACGATGGTCATCGGACGTCGACCGGTCTCGATCGGCGGTGGAGATACTTGTCCCGAAAGCCGCGCCTTGTTGTAGTTGAAGAGACCACCGTAGGAGACGATCTGTTGCGAGATCGGGTCGAGTCCTTTCGTGAACTCAGAAAGCGGGATCTCCTCGCCGAGACGGATGCGTTCGATCAGGCCGAAGTCTGTTGAAGTCAGCAGGCCGATGTTCTGCGAGTTTTGTCCGTAAATCTTTTCGATGCTTTGCGCGATAACGAGCTGAATACCCGCGGCCTTTTCGGCGTAGGGGGCGGTCTCGCGCGACGAGCCGCAGCCTTTTGAGAGTCCTGAAACGACGACGGCGAAGCCGCCATTCTTCACTTCGTCTTTCTTTACAGCGCCGTCGCGCATGCCGACGTAGACGTACTGTCCGAGTGTCTCGTCGTAGTAGAAACAGACCCAACCCGGCGTGATTTCGTCAGTTGAGATGTTGCTCATCAACGGCAAAGCGCCTTCGAGCAAACGTCCGGCGAGCTCGGTTTCGAGCGTGGTGGCGGCATCGCCAGTGGTCTCGAGTTGTTTACGAATTAATGCGGTATCTTCGGTAAGAAATAGAATGCGGCCCGAGAATTGGATATTGTCAGGACGTCTTTCGAATGTGGCGGTCATGGTTTGCTTATATGCCTTATTTATCGCTTTACTATGTGCCTCATGTGCTGCAAACTGATTATAACCTCACGCCGATAAAACCTTTAGCGAGCAGTTGAGCGTCTAAGCTGGGGTCAAGGGACTATAGCTGCAGGCAGAGGAGAGTTGAGATGAAGTTGTTGGTAAAAAGATTGGCGTTGGCAGCGTTTTTGGCGCTTTCGGTTGTGGCAATTGGCGCACGGTCAATGGCGGTTGCCCAGGAGACGGATGATCCCGTCAAGATCGAGATCTACAAACGGTTTGTCGATAACCGTCTTAGCAAGCCAGATCTCGCATATCGGGCCGCGAGAGACTATCTCCAGAAGTATGCGAAAGACAAAGATCAGTACATCGACTACCTGACGAAGTGGGTCATGTTTTACGAACGCGACGAGCGCAAGCGGAACCTGCCCGAGCTCATCAACCAAAAGAACTTCGCCGAAGCCTTCAGCACTGGAGCAAAGATTCTCGCCGACGAGCCGAATTACCTTCGAGCTCAAATCGACCTCGGTTACGCCGGTTATCTTGCTGCCTCAGCAAAGAACGAGACTTACAACGCCGACGCGCTTCGTTATGCCCGCAGTGCGATTCAAGCACTCGAATCGGGCAAGGCGCCGGCTGACTGGGCGCCGTTCAAGGGCAAAGACGACACGCTCGCTTATCTCAACTATGCCGTTGGATTTCTGATACTGAAAACCAATCCAGACCAGGCGCTCGATGCACTGCTGAAAGCAGCGCAGTATGACAGTGACATCAAGAAGACTCCATCAACCTATTACTTCATCGGTGTCGCCTATGAGTCTGGCCCATATAAAACGCTGTCAGCAGCGTATCAAACTCAGTATGCGGGCAAGCCTGAAACACCGGATAGCAAAGCAGCACTTGAGAAGTTGAATGTTGTGATCGATCGCATCATCGACGCTTACGCGCGTGCGATTGCGACCGCGGGAACTGATCCGAAGACTGAGCAGAGTCGAAAAGAGTGGCTGGAGCACCTGAGGAATTACTACAAGTTCCGGCACGAAGGAAGTGATACGGGAATCAACGAGTTCATCGCGGCGTCGTTACAGAAGCCGCTGCCGCCAAAACCGTAACCACAAAAAAGCACAAAAAGTTTAGGCCACAAAAAGGCACAAAAAGCACAATTGAAGAGAGATTTCCTAATCCTGAAACTTCAGATAATACTTTTGTGCATTTTGTGCCTCTTTGTGGCTAATCTGACTTTGGAGCAATAATAAATGCGCAATCTATTCCTCGTGCCGGCGGTGCTTGCTGCGCTGGCCTTGTTTACCGTGGGCAACGTGAGCGCCCAACAACTCTCGCTCGATGCAATGATCGACCGCGATATTGCTTCGTGGCTTTCGACGTACAGGATGCTGCACGCCGCTCCCGAGCTTTCTCATCGCGAAGAAAAGACGTCGGCCTTCGTCGCGGGTGAGTTGCGCAAACTCGGCTTCACGGTTACCGAGCGCATCGGGAAGTTTCAGAACGCGCAGTGGGTTGGATACGGCCTGGTTGCTGTGATGAAGAATGGACCAGGGCCGACTGTGCTCGTGCGGACGGAGCTTGACGCGCTGCCTGTCGAAGAAAAGACCGGTGTTCCGTATTCGAGTCAGGTGAAAACGAAGAACGACGCGGGCGTTGAAGTGAGTGTGATGCATGCATGCGGACACGACATCCACATGACCAGTTTTCTCGGCACCGCGAAAATGCTCACTGAGTTGAAGAATCGTTGGAGCGGTACGCTCGTGATGGTGGGCCAACCTGCTGAGGAGACTGGCGACGGCGCGATGGCGATGTTGCGCGACGACTTCTACTCAAAAATTCCACGGCCTGATTTCGCAATTGCCTTGCACGATAAAGCGGACCTGGAAACGGGCAAGGTCGGTTACACGCCAGGCTATGCGTTATCGAGTGCGACTTCAATCGACATCAAGATCCGCGGCATCGGTGGGCACGGATCGCAGCCGGAAGCGACCAAGGATCCGATAGTCGTCGCCGCGCAAGTGGTGATGGCTTTGCAAACGATCGTGAGCCGCGAGAATTCACCACTCGATCCGGCGGTAGTTACCGTTGGTTCAATTCACGGCGGCACTCGTTACAACATCATTCCCGATGAAGTGAATTTGCAGTTGACTGTTCGTGCTTACAGGGAAGAGGTGAGGAAACGAGTGCTGGCGTCGATCGAGCGGATCGTCAAAGGCGTTGCAGCGGCGGCAGGTATTCCGGAAGACCGTGCTCCGATCGTGAAGATTGCTGAAGGCACTGCTGCGACTTATAACGAGCCGCAGCTGGTGGAACGTCTCGTAGCTGCGTTTCGTCAGGCGCTGGGGGATGAGAACGTCGTGAAGGTTCCGCCGATCATGGCGAGTGAAGATTTTGGTTACTTCAGTTTGGACCAGAAGATTCCGCTCACGATCTTCTGGCTTGGCGCGTCAGATCCGGCGAAGGTGAAGGCGAGCAGGGAATCCGGCGTGGCCCTGCCTGGTCTGCATTCAGCGCTCTTCGCACCCGTGCCCGAGCCCACGCTGCGCACGGGCGTCAAAGCGATGACTTCAGCGGTGTTAGAGCTGATGAAGTCGGCGAAATAGGTCCTATAGGTCCTATAGGACCTATTTCAGACAACCCCGAGCCGTTCCCCAGCCTCCAACGGTCACTCTTCCCGGCAATACCCACATCCCAGCCGCTTGGAGGTTTTCGATGAACTCGAAATTCTCGTTCCTTTCGCTGCTCCTGCTGGTCCTTGTTTCCGCAAAAATTTCCCATGCAAATGAGCCTGCCGAAGCTTTGGCCCGCAGAGCAATCTCAGACAACGTAACCGAATCGACGCGTGCAATTGAGGAGCTACGCTCGGCTGGTCCAGCCGGCTTGCAGGCGCTGATGGTCCAATACGCCGACGAGATCAATCGACATATCGCCTCGCCAACGCGCTCTTCCGACGAGCAATGGCAGCGGATCACTACCGCACTCGACACGGTCGCCCAGCAGAAGAACAGCTATCTTTCAGGACTCTACTGGCACACCGATCTTGACGATGCAAAGAAAGCGTCGCGCGAAACAGGTAAGCCGATTCTTTCGCTGCGTTTGTTAGGCAGGCTGACTGACGAACTGAGCTGTGCCAACAGTCGTTTCTTCCGCACTGTGCTTTATTCAAACGCGGAAGTTTCCTCGGTTTTGCGTGATCGATTCGTGCTGCATTGGGAGTCAGTACGTCCAGTGCCAATCATCACGATCGACTTTGGCGACGGACGGAAGCTCGAACGAACCGTCACCGGCAACAGCATTCATTACGTTCTAGATTCACAAGCACGACCGCTCGACGCGCTGCCCGGCTTGTATGGACCACAGGCTTTCCTGCGTGGGTTGACTGCCGCTGAAGCTCTTTTCAAATCGCTGGCAGGCAAGAGCGATGAGCAAAGAGCTTTTCTGATGGACAAATACCATCGCGAACGAAACGACAGCATTCAGCTTGCGTGGTTGGCTGACGCGACAAAAATCGGCGGCAAGGTGCCTGAAGGTTTTAGAGTTGAGACTGATAACAATGGAGAGGCACTGCGAATTGCGCCGCTTGCGCCGACCAAAATGACCACCGAGGCTACCTTACTGCGCGAGATGATCGGAACGGGTGAGGCGTTGGCCCGAATCACTGATGAGGCGGCGTGGAGAAAGATTGCGCAGTTTCATGCTTCCGACGCGGTTCTCGATAATCGCAGCATCATTTTGATCAAACGTCAGAATCCGAAGCTCTCGGAAAAGGATCTGGCGCGTTTGCTGGAGCGGTTTCAGAAGTCAGTCGCGCTCGATACGGTCCGCAACGAATACATGTTGCATACGAAGTTGTATGCGTGGTTGTGGAGACATCCCGATCGCAACGATATAGGGAAGTTCAACGAGAAGGTGTACGCTGAGCTTTTTCGAACACCACGTTCGGACCCGTGGCTTGGATTGCTTCCAGCAGACGTTTACATGGCGCTCGACAACAGCGGGGTTGTTAGCCACAGATAACGCGGATAAGACGGATTCAGACGTGATCTGTTGAATCCGTCTTAATTTGTGTTTATCTGTGGCTGATTGGATAATCCCCCTCGATGCTTCGCTCCCTTCTAGTCCTGGTATTATTATCCTTTCCGCTCTTTGCTCAAACGACGCAGGAGAAAGTCCGCGAGTATCGCCTGTCCAACGAGCATCAGATCCTGAAGGAGTTCACCACTCTTCTTTCCATTCCAAACGTCGCGGCTGACACGCCAAACATCCGCAAGAATGCCGCACTCATCATGGAGATGATGAAGCAGCGCGGACTCAACCCGCGCTTGTTGGAAGGCCCGACGCCAAACACTCCGCCCGCTGTCTATGGCGAGTGGAAAACACCCGGTGCGCAACGGACCATCTTGCTCTACGCACACTACGACGGCCAGCCAACCGATCCCAAACAATGGTCTGGAACATTGCCGTGGCAACCGGTGTTTCGTTCGGCCGCGCTCGAGGCTGGTGGCCAGATCATTTCTTCTCCGGTTGAAGGTTCGATGATAAATCCGCAGTGGCGCATCTACGCGCGTTCGGCTTCTGACGATAAAGCCGGCGTGATGGCGATTCTCACTGCGTTTAGTGCGCTCAAAGAGAAAGGCCTCGGGGTCACTTCAAACATCAAGTTCTTTTTTGAAGGTGAAGAGGAGGCCGGCTCACCAAACCTCGGCGAGATCATCAATCGCCACAAAGAGCTGCTCTCAGCCGATGTGTGGATCATCGGAGATGGACCCGTGCATCAATCGGGCGTCAAGCAGGTTGTCTTTGGCGCGCGCGGCGACACCAATGTCGATCTCACCGTTTACGCAGCGAAACGTCCGTTGCACAGTGGCCACTACGGAAACTGGTCACCTAATCCCGCGCATCTTTTGGCGCGTCTGTTGGCGTCGATGAAAGATGACGACGGACGAGTGACGATCGAGGGCTGGTATTCAGACGTCGAGCCTTTGGGCGAAGCAGAGCGCCGCGCCATCGCCGAGGCACCGCAATACGACGAAGAGTTGAAACAACAGTTGGGACTCAAACGCACTGAAGGCGGCGGCAAGTCATTGCTCGAGCTGATCAGTCTGCCGTCGCTGAACATCAACGGCTTTGCGAGCGGTGATGTCGGTGCGTTAGCGCGCAACGTTATTCCGACGACCGCCACAGCCGTGTTAGATCTGCGTCTCGTAAAAGGAAACGATCATCAGCGACAGACGCAGCGACTGATCGAGCACATTCGCAAGCAGGGTTATCACGTTATCGATCGTGAACCGACTGATGCCGAGCGAACGCAGTATCCGTTGATAGCGCGCGTCAATGCCCGGGCCGGTGGTTACAACGCTGAGCGAACAAAGATGGACTTGCCGATCTCGAAGTCTGTCATCGATGCGGTGCAGTCGACGTCGCAGCAGAAGATCGTACTGTTGCCGACATCGGGCGGCAGTTTGCCACTGTCGATCATCACAGAGCGACTCAAGACCGTCACGATCTCCGTTCCAATTGCGAATTACGACAACAACCAGCACGCCGAGAATGAAAACATTCGACTACAAAATCTCTGGGATGGCATTGAGACATGGGCCGCGATAATGACCATGAAGTGAGCCACAAAGAGGCACAAAAGGCACGATGGACGAACTGAACATTCCAGTGTTGCTTGGTACGAATCGCAAGCTGCGTAAAAGTGTCTTTGTTGCGAAGTGGCTCATCAGCCAGATGGAGAAGCGACCGGAAATTCGCACGCGGCTTTTTGACGCGGCTGATTTTGCCCTGCCTCACGACGATTACGGTCAGGAGATTAAAGATCGCTTTCCCGAATGGCGCGATGCGATCATTGCGGCTGATGGCTTGGTAATCGTTTCGCCTGAATACAATCACGGTTACCCGGGCGCACTGAAGGCAGTGTTGGATCTTCTGCTGCGCGAGTACGTGCACAAGAGTGTCGCATTCGTTGGTGTTTCGGCTGGGCCATGGGGTGGCGCGCGCATGATCGAAGCGATGGTGCCGATGTGCCGCGAGTTGGGGCTGGCAGTCACGTTTACCGATTTAAACTTTCCGTTTGTGCAAAAGACATTTGACGGACAGGGGAATCTTCTGGACCACGCTTTCGAGGGTAGGGTTAAGGATTTTCTCGACGAGCTGGTGTGGATGAGTCGGGTGTTGAAGTGGGGCCGCGCGAACGTGCCTTCAAAGTTTCACAGCTAATCTTTGAATGGTGACAGCGGGGGCAAGCCCCTCTTCCTGACTTGTTCTCCTCTACAGCCTAATCTCACTACAGTCTAATCAATGAACAAGTCAGGAAGGGTGGCTTGCCCCGCTGCCGAGGTGCCTCAGAAAGTGCAGTTGTAAGCCTTCAACTGCGTGCGTGCGGCCTCGAGTTGCCTCGTACACGCCGCGGCAAGACCTGCTCGCGATTGTGGATTTTCAGCCATTCGTTTCCAGTCCGTGCGCCAGGTATGGACCGCTGCCCGCAACGGTCCCCGTGCGGATTCCGGGACTTTGCTCGACACACAGCTTTCGTAAGCAGTAATAAAGTTGTCGCATTCAGCCACGCCCACTTTCTCCGCAGACGCGGTTGCGGTGTTGGCGTTAGCGTGGGTCGTGGCCGGTGAACTGGCGGTAGCCGGCGCCGCAGCGTTTCGGTTTGTGTCCTGCCTGTTGCAAGCGAGCACTAAGAGACCAATTACGATGCATGACATTAAGAGGAGAGATTTCGACATGTTTGTTCTCCTGGTTCCAGGATGACAGAGCGCGCCGATAATACACCCGGTTGCTGTTTTTGCCAGTATTTTGTAGTTCGTAAGTTCTGTTTTACACTTCGGCTAATAGAAACTACACGGGGAGACAAAGATGAAACCAGCAATCAGTTTGTTAACGTTGTTGCTGTGCTCGATCACGGCTTGCGCACAGAGGCCGACAGCGAATAACCACAACCACGGCACGCCTGAGCCCGATCCGATGGTGGAGCAGGATTGGGCCAAACAGCGACTGGCCAAGTCGCCGCGCCATCAGGAATGGGTCAAAATCAAAAACGGCACACGCGAAGTGAATAGCTTCGTTGTCTATCCGGAAAACAAAAATAAAGCGACCGCGGTGGTCGTGATTCATGAGATTTTTGGCATGAGCGATTGGGTGCAGAGTTTGACCGATCAACTTGCCGAAGCCGGATATGTCGCGATTGCGCCGGATCTTCTTTCAGGTATGGGTCCAAATGGTGGCGGCACGAGTTCACTCGATCGTGCAGCGGTCGGCCAGGCAATACGCGACTTGCCACCGGATCAGATCACTGCTGACTTGAATGCGGTGGCTGACTACGTGTCCAAACTGCCTGCATCGAACGGCAAAGTTGTGGTTACGGGTTACTGTTGGGGCGGCGGTCAGAGTTTTCGCTATGCCACCAACAATCCAAACATCAAAGCGGCCTTTGTTTTTTACGGTGCAGCGCCGATGAAGCCTGACGGCGAGATTCTTCAAGAAGCACTCGAGCAAATCAAAGCTCCGGTTTACGGCTTCTACGCCGGCAACGACGCCCGCATCAATGCAACTCTAACTAAGACCAGCGTAGCAATGGCCGAGCTCAAGAAGAAATTTGAGCCGGTGACTTACGAAGGCGCGGGCCACGGTTTCATGCGCGCCGGCGATGCGCCCGAACCCGACAAATCAACGGCGGATTATGAAAAAGCACTGGAGGCGTGGAAAGCAAACAAGAAAGCACGCGATGAAGCATGGGTGAGGTGGAAGAAGCTGCTCGCCGCTATTTAAGACGATTTTTGCCACAAAGAGGCACAAAAAGCACAAAAAGCGAGAATGGTTGCTCCTATCATTTTGTGACTTCTGTGCCTTTTTGTGGCTAAATCCGTGGATTACTTAGACAAGACCTCACGGAAAAAGTCGATCGCACGGGGGTCACCTGATTCGCCGAGCGATCGTATCGCTTGCTTGCGCACGAGTTGATTCGGATGCGTGCGCGCGATCTTGATCAGCAGCGGCACCGATTCTGCCGCTTTCCGTTCACCGATCGCTCTCACTGCCTGCACCTGCACCTCGGCATTTGCATCAGTGCTCTGAGCAGTCGCACTTAGAAATTCAAAGCTGCGCTGGCTCACGCGTTCACCTAGAAGGCGAATCGCCTGACGCCGCACGTCGAGAGACTCGCCACTACGTGCAACATCAAACAACTTGTCTTCGGCACGAGTGCTCTTGCTTTCCGAGAGCGCTCGCAACGTAGTCTTCTTTATCTCGACGTTCGAATCGTTCGCGTAAATTTTTATCAGCTCATCGGCCGCGCCTTCGCGTTCAAAGTGGCCGAGCTGTCGCACTGCGGTCCTGCGCGACTCCCAGTCAACATCGTTCTTCGCAACACCGAGAAGAAACGTGAACGCTTGTTGCTGATCGATGCTGTTGCCGACGGCTGAGATTACGCTGCGACGAACCTCAACGTCCTTGACGCTCTCGTAGAGACCCTGAAGCGTTGCTACTGTTCCGCGATCCCGACTCTGCCCGATTGCATAGGCTGCTGAGCGACGAATCTTTTTCTCTTCGGCATCATTACGCACCAGCGAAGCGAGAAACGCCTGTTCGCCTCCGACCTGGCCCAGCCAGTAAACGGAAGAGGAACGAATACGCTGGTTCGGTGAGGTGCTGATGAAATTCTTGAGCATGCCGGCAACGCGTGCGTCGTCGTGCAGGGCAATTCCGAGAACGGCGCGTTCGCTCAACATGTCGAGCGGCGTCGCGGCCGCGATAGCGCGAAGGTAGTTCAAACTCTCTTCGTTATTTGCGCGGCCCAGCCAGTAAACCGGATAACCACTGTACTCGCGTTTGCGTTCGAGGTTGTAAACCTCCATGCGCGTGATCTGATTGCTTGCTGGATCGCGCAACAGAAAGATCGCGAGGTTGCGTGTTTCGACAGTCATTCCGCCGGCAGTAGTTCCGACAAAGACTGCCGTGTCGCCGATGGTGTTCATCGAGCCGTGAAACTCGCGAACCGCCGGATCAACTGCAACTCCGGGACGCACGTCGAATGTGTAAGCTGACCAGTAAGGTGTTTGACGAGTGCGCGCGCGTGCCTGCGCGGCGTCGAGCTTGGCCATCAGATCCGCGCCTTCGACTGCCGTGAAACTCTGCACGGTTGTCTCAGGTGATTGAGTTTGCAGATCGTCAGCCGCTGCTGCGGTGCAAGCGATTGCCATGATCGCGAGGAAGAGAATGATTGAATGTCTCATGGATGTCTCCGGCTATTTCAAAAGATCTTCGAGAAACTTCAGCGCTTCAGGATCTTTGCTTTCACCCAAATACCTGACAGCCGCTTTGCGAAGTTCCACTGATGGATCGTTTCGCGCGATCGCCATCAACTTGCGCACTGCGACTTTTTGTTTCGAGTCCCCGAACGCTCGCAGCAATGCGACTTTCACCTGCTGGTTCTGTTCGGAGTCGTACATCGAAATAAGTTGAGTCACCGTTTGCTCGTCGTCCTTATTACCCAACTGCCGAATCGCGTAGCCACGAAGCTCGATCGGATCGTTTCCGCGTGCTATTTCGAAAAGTTTTCCCTGTGCGCGCGGATCGTTGTTATCGGCAAAGGCGCGAAGCAAGCCTTGCTTGATTTGCAGGTTCGTTTCACTCGAGTAGAGCTGAATCAGATCGTCGATGGCAATGCGTCCGTGTCCGCCGAGATGACGAATCGCCTCGATGCGCAACTCAGGCGTATCGCCCTGGCGAGCGATTTCAAAAAGCTTCGCGCGTGCGCGCGCATCATCGCGATCGGCCAGCGCGCGAAGTACCTGCGAACGAATCTCGCGCGTCTTGTCGGCATCGTAAATACGGATCAACTCGTCGAGCGAAGCCGCGTCTTTCATTTCACCGATGTAACGAATCGCATATTGCCTCACCGCGATGTCGTCACCGCTGCGCGCGATCTCCATCACCTTCGCGCTGCCGCGTGGCGAGCGGCTCTCAACAAGCGCACGCAGAATTTGCCCGCGAATTTCCTTCGTACGATCCGTGTCGTACAGCTTGATCAACTCGTCTGTTACCTGATCGCTGTGCTGGTCGCCGAGACGCTTGATCGCCGTGAGACGCAGTTTCGGATCGGGATTAGTGCGTGCGATATCGAGCAGCATTGGCACTACCCGCGGCCCACCGTATGCACCAAGCATCGAGACTGCTGCTGCCTGAAAACCCTGACACGGCGACGGATTTGCACGCAGCGCATCAGTGACGATTCCGATGGCCCGTTCCTGGTCTGCCTGAAACAGGCTTTGCAGCGCGAGGATTTTTATCTCGCAATTATCACGATCCAGCGCTTGTTCGACGGCAGCCTTTTGGCCCAGCACAACTAACAGCGCCTGCGCGTCCTGACGCCAGGGTGAATTCGGAAACCTGTTGATGAGCCGGAGCAGAGGTGCTACTGCTTCTTCCTTGCGGCCCTCCTGCTTCTGCAAAGCGTAGCCATACCAGTAGAGTGCGGCGTCGAGGTCTTTGTCTTTCGGATAAGCGGTGATGAAGTCGTTAAATTTCTCCGCGGCTTTTTGCCAGTTTTGCGCTTCGATAAAGTCGCGCCCTTCACGAAAGATCTGCATGGAGGCGGTGTTGGCTTTCGTCTGCACGAAGCGGTTCAACTTGGCGAGATCCTGATTGAAAGCGCGCGCGCTCGGGACGCAGATGACGAAAGTGATCGCTAGAGTGGCGAGCGCGAGTCGGATGTAGGGTCGATGGGTAACTGAGTAATTCATAATGATCGTTTGTCCTTAAATCGATGAAATTGCTTCTGACTATTTCGGTTCACCGCACAGGCACAGAGAACCCGAGAGCGAGCGCAGAGATCGAGCGGTGATCAAAAACGCACAGTGCTTCTCCTGTTCCCTGTGCCTCTGAGGTGAGCCGCAGATTTTCGCGGATGAACGCGGATCAGAATCCCAGGTTATCTGTGTTTATCCGCGGCCAAAATCAATCTAAAGCTCGAGCGAGTGCGGTCGAGTTGACCCGCAACAGCGCCACGATGTTTTTACGTTCGACGCGTTCCCGAATTACGCGGATAGCGTCTGGATCCGGTTGCTCCGGAAGATTGGCGATATCGATCAGTATCGGTTCCAGGTTCTCCAGCAGCGACGAGATCTGCACGTCGCCGGCTGCATCAGCTTCGCGACGCAGCATCATGTTTTGAAACACGAGCTGTTTCGCGCGTTTGCGTTCGTGACTGACTTCCGCAGCCGCACCCGGTTCGTCGAGCCGAACGTTTTTGAACGCAAGCAACAACGTTTCCGATTTCTCGAAGTGCATCGCGGTCATCGTCTCAGCATCAGCGGATCGGACGCGCTCAGGAACCGAAGCAAACTGTTCACCGGGCTTCGGCTCACGTACCAGCGGACGCTTGACCGGAGTCGAAGGCTCACGCCGCGGATTATTTGTTTCTTTCTCGTTCTTCTTCGGTGTTGGCTGCTGGTTCTCTGGCGATAATTGCGGCGATGCTTCTGGTGCCGGTGGTTTTTCTTTCTCAACAGACGCAGACGGCACGGGCGCTGGCGTTTGGACCTGCGCTGTCGTCTTCGACTCTGACGCGCGTTTGCTCTGATAGAACAGCAAACCGATGATCGCGCCAACGATCAAAAGCGTGGCGAAAGCGATAGCCGGAGTACTGAAGGCCCATTGCAGTCTTGTTGGACGAGATTCCGGCGCCAGGATTTTCTTCAGTGCACGATTCTGAACTGTCGGTTCCAGCGAACTCTCATAACCGGCGATCTGGCTGCGCAGATTCAGAAAGTCAGCCCGCACTTGCTCACACTCGCTACAGCTCAGCACATGTCGCTCAACGTCGCGTGCTTCAGCCTGCGACAACTCGCCATCGATCAACGAAGAGATTTTTTCAGTAAAGCTACAGCTCATATCTGTAAATCCTATCTAGCCGATACTCGCTCCCGCAGTTTTCGCTCTCTTGTTCCAACGTTCACGCAACGACGCACGCGCGCGAAAGATGTCGACCTTCACTTTGCTCTCAGAAACGTTTAGCACCTGCCCGATCTCTTTGTAGCTCAACTGTTCCTGCTCTCTCAGCAGCAAAGCCGTGCGTTGGTCCTCGGGCAAACTTTGTAGCATCTCCAGCACCAGCACCTTTCGCTCTTGAGTTTCGTACTCCTGCTCAGGGTTGCGTGCTCGCGGCCTCATTGCTTCCACAACTCGATCAAAGAGCCGGTAGCGCGTGTTTGACTTGCGAAACTCATTGATCGCCATGTTGCGCGCTACGCGATAGAGCCAAAAGCGCGCTTCGCCAACCGGCAGAGTTCCCCACGCCGTTCGATGTAGTTGCAGGAAGCTCTCCTGTGCCAGATCCTGCGCCAGCGGCGCGCGGCCTCCCAATAAACACTCCAGAAAGCGGCATAGGCTCGGGTAGAAATCCTGAAACAGCATGGTGAACTCGTCATCTTCGCTCGCCATAAGCTGCGCTACGTCTCCTAAAACACGCGGGTTCGTGAAAAGTTACAAGAAATTTTCTGGAAATTGGACCGTGCGAGGGCTAGAATCCCCACCCACTGCAGGAAAACACGAAACACTCGGAGGTGCCAATGCATTACCTCAAACAACGCATCCTCGCCGTTCTATTGGTCCTCGGTTCGATAGCGATGATCTATTACGACTGGTACAGACTAAGAACGGACGGCGTTTATTATCAGAAGATGGCGGCATTTGCTCCGCTGCTGGGTGTCGGCGGGCTATTCTTGTTGTTCTTTCCTTCAATGGGCGGAAAACCAAACAGCACCAAACAACGAGTGATCGTCCTCGTCGTGTTTGCCGTCGGCATAATCGCCGGGCTAGTTAACTGGTTCTTAATGGACCCGGGCTTCTTTGGCTTTTGAGAGACGCGAAATGGAACTTTTGTGGCAAGAGCTGACTTTCGGACTGCCCGATCGCAGGCGACTAGTGATCGTGCTGTTGCGTGTAGTTGTCGCCACGCTGTTGGGAGCGACCGTCGGATTTCAACGCGAGAAAGCAGGGAAGCCCGCGGGTCTGCGAACGCACATGCTCGTCAGTCTCGGAACTGCCGTCGTAGTCCTGGCTTGCGCCGGAAGCGGTATGGGCCTTGATGGTCTATCGCGAGTGATCCAAGGTATAGTTACCGGAATCGGATTTGTCGGCGCCGGTTCCATACTCAAGCTGAGCGAACAGCGTGATATTCAAGGACTGACAACTGCCGCCGGTCTTTGGATGACTGCCGCGCTTGGCGTCGCAGTCGGATTGGGCAGCCTTGGCCTCGCATTAATCGGCACTGTGTTAACGCTCATAGTGCTCGGCTTCTTTGGTGTTATTGAGTCTCGTTTCGACCCGCGCAAGAGGAATCCAAACTGATCTTCTAAAAGGAGATTCACAATGACTCGAACCCTCATCACCCTTTTCCTCGCTCTTGGACTCGTTCTGGTTCCAACTGGACCAGCAGCCCATGGCCGGCAGCAATCAAGTGAAGCGGAGGCGGCAAAAGTCAAATCAGAAGTAATGAAACGCCTCAGTGGAAAGAAGGAGAGAGTAAAGATTAAACTGCGTGGCGGAACCGAACTAAAAGGGCGTCTAACTCAGAGCGGTGATAACAGTTTCACTGTGACTGACGAGAAGACCGGCAATCGCACTGAAATTGGTTACGCCGACGTCCTGAAACTGCAAGGCAGAGGGATGAGCACAGGTAAAAAGATTCTCATCGCGTCGGCGATTGGTGTCGGCGTACTCGTGACGGTAGCTCTAATAGCCATAAGAAACTTCGATCCTTTTAAAAACGGAGTTGTTATCAGGTAAGACAAACATGTGTAGAAACATTAAGACCCTTCATAACTTCAAACCGCCGGCGACCGAAGAAGAGATCCGGGCGTCGGCGCTGCAATTTGTACGCAAACTCAGCGGCTTCACCAAGCCTTCAAAAGTGAACGAAGTCGCGTTCAATCGGGCCGTCGATCAAGTGACGCAAGTCGCGCAGGAACTGCTCGACGCCCTTGTTACAAACGCTCCGCCTCGGGATCGTGACATGGAAGCAGCGAAGGCCCGTGCGAGAACGGCGGAACGTTTTCATTCGGCTGTGAGTTAGTTGTGGGAAAGATGACTTTCTGGCCTGCGAACTTATGAACCTTCAACCGATTTTCTGGGGCAGCTTGATTGCAGGCACCCTCGACATAACTGCGGCGTTTTTAACTGCGTGGTTTCGCGCCGGTGTCACACCTGGGCGAGTGCTGCAATTCATCGCTAGTGGGTTGTTAGGCGCGGCTTCGTTTAACGGCGGAACGAAGACCGTGCTCCTCGGCCTTGCGCTTCACTTCTTGATCGCGACCGTAGCAACCGCGGTGTTCTACTTCGCGAGTCGCAAGTTGCTCGTTCTCATCGAACATCCTGTGGTGTTCGGCTTGCTTTACGGCGTCGTGGTCTACGTGGTTATGAACTTCGCCGTGTTACCACTTTCGAGGATTCAGCCGCGCCCAATGACACTTACCGGCTTTACCATCGGCATACTCACGCTGATGCTTTGCATCGGACTCCCGATCGCTCTAATCGTGCGTCGCTTCTCGCGGTAAACCAATGAGATTCCATCTGATCAGAGTTAACCGACGACTGATAGTTTTGCTGATTGTCGGCTGCCTATTGCTCACTTCCACCTTCTCACAAACACAATCCGCAAAATTTAAGGCTCTCGTCGGCGGCACGCTCATCGACGGTTATGGAAGCACGCCACTCCGCAACAGCGTTGTGATCATTGAGGGCGAACGAATCAAAGCAGTGGGCCAGGTCGGGACGCTGGCCATACCATCGGGTGCCGAGGTGATCTCAACAGAAGGCATGACTGTGTTGCCTGGGTTGTGGGACATGCACGTGCACCTCATGATCAACGGCCACAGTGATTATGCGCATTGGGACAAAACGTATCCGCCGCTGATGGAATCAGTGATCATGCCTGCGTCTGCGCGGCAGTTGCTCATGGCTGGCGTGACGAGCGCACGCGATCTCGGTGGGCCGCTCAAAGCGAGCATCGCAGTGCGTGAACGCATCAGGAAAGGCGAGATACCTGGACCAACGCTTTATGTTTCGGGTCCTTTTATTCAGCACGAGCCATATCCCGGCACCGACTATTTTCGTTGGGGAGTGAAAGGCCCGGAGGATGCGCGTGCGAAAGTGCGTACGCTCGCGGAGGCTGGCGTCGACGTGATCAAGCTGATCGATCAGGACCAGATGACGATGGAAGAGGTGCAGGCGGTCGTCGACGAAGCCCACAAACGCAAGCTTCCAGTCGTGGCCCATTCGCATCGTCCGGAAGAGATCCGGCGCGGGTTGCAAGCCGGCGTCGATTGTTTCGAACACACTGGACTCGCAACCGCCCCTGAGTATCCGGCAGACATCATCGCGATGATTCGCGAACGAACGGCAAAAATGAGTCTTGGTCCACTGTTTTGGACGCCGACGGTTCAGGGCTTGTTGAACTACGAGTATGTTCGCGACAACCCAGAGCAGCTTGACGATCCCTCATGGCAGGTGGGCCTGCCGCAATCGATCGTCGATGATATTAAGGCGTCGTTAAAGAATCCTGGCCAACTGAGTTATTACCAGATCACGCCGTTGCGTCGTCCCACACTCGCTCGCAAGATCGCCCAGCTTTCCGAGTCCGGCGTCGTGCTCCTGATCGGCACAGACAGCGGTATTCCGATGAATTTCCACAGCCAGACGACCTGGCGCGAACTCGACGCGTGGGTTAACGGTTTCGGTATTGATCCGGTGGTTGCAATTCGAGCTGCAACGTACTGGCCGTCAGTCGCCATGCGTGTATCTGATCGGGTTGGAACAGTGAGCGAGGGCAAATACGCCGACATCATTGCGGTTAGAGGCGACGTGCTACGGCACATTGATTTATTGCAGAACGTGGACATCATCCTCCGCCACGGCCACCGGTGGAAGTGAGTGTAAGCCGGTTCCACCATCTCTCAATAAAATGATATAAGAATTGCCATGACTCCCTCGTCAGACAAAGAAAAGATGCTTTCTGAGATGACACGTGTGACTTTCCGGGCATCGAAAGTAAACCGGACGTCATGGGTGGCGTTCCTTGTAGTGATTGAAGTTATTTGGAACAGTTTCGAAGTACGTCGCAACAAACGTTACCATGGTGGATACCAAATCATCGGATATACTGACGGTGGGCGCAGATTGAAATTGATCGTATACGAGAAGGAGCAAAACTTGATTCGAGTAATTACCGGATGGGACCATGACCGCTAAGAAAGCCTCAGATAAAGAAATCAAACTTAGACTCATTGAGGATGCGAAAAATCCTGACGCTTGGGGTAAGCCAATTAGGGTACCGGCGAGCCGTGCGCCACGTCCGGAGTGGTATGGTCAAGCAGGACATCTCGAACTTTCAGCAAAATTTTATGTTCTCTCGCTTCTGCATCGACTCGGCGTTGAAGCGAATCTGACGCACGCACAACCTCCCAATGTCGATATAACAGTGGTAAGACGACCTGGCGAAGCGTTCACCATTGAAGTAAAGACGTTGATGGGTACCTCACGATGGCCCGTCAAGAAGTTCAGTGCGCGAAAGCATCACTTTGTTGCTTTTATCCGCTACGAGCTCGAATATCGCGATCCTCAGGTAATGCCACGTGTCTATATTTGGCCGTCGGAACGTCTCAAGGCCTTTATCGCTCGCGGCAAAGCAAAAACAGTTTCCCTTGAGGATGTTGCGTCTAAGTTGGATCCAAAATCAGCCTGGAAACAGTTCGTTACGCAATCAGCGGCATAACGGGTCTGTATTAGCCTTAGATCCGGCGGCAACTCCCGTTGAGTTGGGCGCCTTCTTCGACGACCAGTGCGGGGGCTGTGACGTGGCCTTTGACGTTGGCGGTGCGGCCGAGCACGAGCTCTTTGCTGGCGAGGATATCGCCTTCGACGGTTCCGTTTATCCTGGCGACTGCAACTTTAATTACGGCTTTAGTGACCTGCGCGCCGGTGCTGACGATCAGTGTGCCGTCTGGTGAAGTGACGTTGCCGGAGAAGTTTCCATCGATGCGCAGCATCGATTTGAAACACACTTCGCCGGTGAAGGTCACTACGTCACCGACAAACCCCAGCCAATTGTCCTTGTTGATATTCGTTCGATTGCCATTTACGAGAGTAGGCTGGCCGCGTTCATCTCGGCTCGCAACTGCTTGAGTTGTCACTGGGCTGCCCTTTCTATGCTTGTACTGTTGCCCGCTGGTTAAGACTGGTAGGTTTGAAGACCGCCGGGATTCTGTCGCTAGTTGATTTATAACATTTGCAACTTACCGGTGAATGTTACGATTAGATTGCGGTTGTGAGACAGGATAAGAATCCCGGGATGAAAATCGACCTCCACACACACTTCTACACCGAAGCATATTTTCAAACGATTCGAGATCTGCCCTCGGAATTTTCTTTTGGTACGAGCTCGAGCGGGCAGACGATCATCACTTATCGCGGCGCGCGGTTTTTCGGCGTCACTCCGGCGATGACCAACGTTTCGCAAAGACTCGACGACATGGATCGTGTGGGCATCGACGTCGAAGTCGTTTCATTATCGACGCCGAACGTGTTCTTCACTGACGCCCAGCATCAACCGGCCGTCGCCCGCACGATCAACGATTCTTACGCCGAGCTGATTGCCAAACATCCGAAACGATTCAAAGGCTTCGCTTCGATTCCGATGGACTCGCCCGACGCGGCTCTCAACGAATTGCATCGCGCGATTCACGAGCTGAAGCTGAACGGTGTCATCCTGCTCAGCAATATCGGGGGCAAACCGTTGACCTCTCCCGAGTATCGACCATTTTTCGAGGAAGCGAATCGGATGAAGCTCTGCATCTTTCTTCATCCGATGTTGCCTGCGAACTCAGACGCGTTTCGCGAGTACGTGCTCGGTCCGATCATCGGTTTTCCGTTCGATACGAGTCTCGCGGTCGCGCGCATGTGTTACGACGGGATGTTTGAAGAGCTGCCGGAGATCCGCTGGATCATTGGGCACCTCGGAGGCGCGATTCCGTACTTGATGGAGCGAATGGATAATGGCTTTCGCGACTTCGCTGACTGTCGCGTGAAGATCGACGAGCTGCCGAGCGTTTACTTGAAGCGACTGTATTACGACACGGTTTCTTTCAGTCCGCACACGTTGAAGATGGTGCGCGATATGGTGGGAGCGGATCACATGGTGATGGGCAGTGATTACCCGCACCTGCTCGGCTCGATCGATCGCGCGGTGTCGTCGATTGAAAGGCTTGATATTAATGAAGAAGAGAAGCAGAAGATCTTTTGCAATACGGCGCTGAGTATTCTCAACAATTGTTAGACAGGATCCTGTCTAGCGCACGATGAAATCTGCTAGCTGAGTAGCACTCGTTCCTGCCACATTGTCAGTCACCGTTATTCTGAGGTCGTATCTGCCTGGCGCGAGTGTTTTCAACGCGAGCTCTTCACCAAACGGAATCCGCTCCGCGTCTGGCCCAATGTTGTTGATTCGACGCGGAGGTGAGCTGAGCACTGCCTGGCCATCGCGCAACACCTGCGTTTGCACTATGACTTGTGGATTTCCACTGGCATCTCGTTTCGCGTTATAGACAAACACCCAATAGCCGAGTTGTGACGAGCGCGAGAAAACATGGTCCACACTCAACTGAACGTGTGGATCGCCGGCGTGCGCTTTGTCTTCCAACAACTGCCCGCCGAGCAGCACACTACTGAGCGTCAACTGACTCTTCGCAAGATCGGGAATCACGATCCATTGAATCGCACTGCCGACACGTCCCGATCGCTCGTCGCGCGCAGCGACGCGAAACTGATAAATGCCCGGTTGTAGCGGCGTGTGATGATTGTAGAAAATTCCACCGCCAGATCCGCCTCTGGGCGGATCAATATTCAATTGATTCTTGAAGCTCGACGCGATCTTGCCTTTGTCGTTAAGTATGACGCCCGCGAGTTTGATCGTGGCCGCTTGTTTACCATCGTCGCCATAGTTAATGCCGCTGCCGGCAATCTCGATTGACGAAGTTACTACCAGGCCATTGTTCGGCGTGTTGAGGTAGGTGAGTGAGAGAAGAGTCGGCAAACCTCCGGCTGGATAGAAATCACCGAGCGCATCACGTATTTCCGCATCGGGAGTTTTCGGCGACTTGCTCTTCTCGTTAGCGGCAGTAGCCGGCGTTGGTTGTGGGCCTTCGACGTAGCCACGTGGCGCGCGCACCGTCAATTCGGGACGACCGACGACATTGATCTTCACGCTGCGAAACTTCGGCGCCTTCTCTTGCTCTGTCTCCGGACGCCAGGCCACCACGTAGTAGTTTGAAGTTTCGTCGAGCACGTTTGCCACCCAGCGATCGAAAAAGTTTGTGCTGCGAAGTGCTCGCCCGCCAGTATCGTACGCGAGGGCGTGTAGTGCATCCTGATAGGCCTCGAGCTCGCCGATTGAGGCGATTTCGATCCGGCCACTGCCATCAAACGGCTTTTTGTTTCCGGGATCGTAGAAGGCGCTGTTCACCAGTCCCTGTGCATGAATCGTGTAGACAACTACGCCCGCTCGTTGCGCAGCGTCGATCACATGGTCGAGTTTGTCGCGAGTAGTGGCGGCGTGTGGTCCAGCATCCAGCAGAAAACCATCCGAGACGAAGAAGGCGAGCTTTCGACCAGGAGCGCGTGCCAACGAACGCATGGCCGATTCGAGCGAGTTGTAAGTGTTCTGAGTAATTTGTGCGGCCTGCATCAACACAGCTCGCGCGCTATTCTTAACTTCCGTTTCACAAGCCGCGCGAATCATGGGCATGGCAATACTCCGGGCCTTGCGGAAGGTGCTGGCGCCCTTCATGCACTCTTCGACGTAAAAGTTAAGGACTTTGTTATCGGTTTTGCTCGTGTCGATCGCGAGTGCCATGTATTCAGTTAACTTTGCTCCACTGCCGGCGCTGTAACCCGAAGTGTCGTAAGGACGCGGAATGAGCCGCGCCAGCGCCGCATCGAGCACTGTTTTGTTGTTGCTAAACTGTTCGAGAAATCCGACCTGCCCGCTGGCTGAAAGGATTGCCACATTATCTTTCGAGCTCATCTCGCGATCGAGAAAGTTGCGCAGCATCATGCGTGTGCGATTCATACTGTCAGGCGAGAGGTGCAGATCGTCGATGAAGAAAACGATCGTGCGCCCAGGAACAACGGGCGGCGTTGGTTTCGTCGCTTCGTCGGGAGTGCTGAGTGTTGCGAGTTCGCGTTCTCGCGCGCTGCCGGCGGCGACGCGTTCGAAGAAGGTGATCGGCCGGGGCTTGCCGTCAACTACCAGCTCAAACTGATCGCGTTGCAGGCCTTCAACGAAGTGGCCTTTCTTGTCGAGCACGGTGATGGCTGTTTGGACGAGTTCGGTGTTGATGCGAACGACATCACCTTGCTGCGGCGCTCGTTGTTGTTGCGCGTTGACAGCCGAGCAAACAGCGACGAGCAGTAGAATCGAACGGAACTTCATTTATTTCCTTTTCCTCTTTCTTTGTGCAACCTCTGTGTCTCTGTGGTAAGAGTCAGCAGAATCACCACAGAGACACAGAGAACACAGAGGTTGCACAGAGAAGAAGTTAGCAGGGCTACGGTCGTTTGCCCCAAACTGGCGGCGTTGGCTCTTTCTCTAACCGCTCAACTGGACGCTCTTTCAACATCCGCATCGCTTCCTGCACGGCGCGTTCGAGTTGCGGATCTCGACCGGCGATCATGTCTTTGGGCCAGTTCTCAATATCAACATCCGGCGCGACGCCTTCGTTCTCAACCGCCCACCTTCCGTCGCGTGTGAAAAACCCGCCACGCGGCGCGATCATGCTGCCACCGTCGATGAACTGCGGCGTGTCGGCAGTGTGAACCAGACCACCCCACGTTCTCTTCCCAACCAGTAAACCAATCTTACGTCGCTTGAACATGTACGGCATGAGGTCGCCACCCGAGCCGGCCATTTCATTGACAACCATCACCTTTGGCCCCCAAATCCCTGCGGCGGGACTGGTGAACGGATAACGCTCGCCGGCGACGTTGTTGAAGTAACCATCAAAGTCGCGTTGCAGGATATCGATGATGTAGTCTGCTGCCGATCCGCCGCCATTGAACCGTTCGTCGACCACGACACCTTTCTTATCCTGCTGTGAAAAGTAGTAACGATTGAAACTGTTATAGCCGGGCTGACCAGTGTTCGGCAGGTAAACGTAAGCGAGTTGTCCGTCTGAAAGTTTTTCCACCAGACGGCGGTTCGACTCAACCCACGCGCGGGTGCGCAACGCCTGCTCACTCGCCACCGGCACGACTGTCACCGTGCGTGCGCCTTGCATCGAGGGAGTCGAGTTTACCGTTAACGCTGTTTGACGATTGGCTGTTCCATCCAACAGACGATAAATGTTGTCGGGCGCTTTTAGCTCGACGCCATTGATCGCGAGAATGTAATCACCGGTGTTGACGTTTGCTCCGGGCGTTGCGAGTGGCGAACGCAGATCGGGATTCCAACTCTCGTTGTCGTAAATGCGCGTCACTTTGTAACGTCCGTTCTCGACGACGAAATCCGCGCCGAGTAGTCCACCAACCGACTGTGGGACGGTCGGCATGTCGCCACCGCGAACGTACGAGTGTCCGATGGCAATCTCAGCGCCCATGATGTCGAGCAGGTAGTTGAGATCGGCTCGATGCATCACGTACGGTAACAACTGGCCGTACATCTCTCGCATCTTCGGCCAATCGGCGCCGTGCATGTTTTTCACGTAGAGATAGTCGCGCTGATTGCGCCAGCCTTCGTTGAAGATCTGTTTGAACTCTTCCTTCGGCTCGAGATACATGCGCAATGAAAAATTCAAACGTCCGAAGCCGGGTTGTGGTGGTGTTCGATCGGCATCGACGAGGAACAACTGCGGTGGTGGGGCAGTGGCAGCGCCAGCGCTTGGACCACCGCCCTGACCGCCGCCGCCAGTCGCCGCGCGATACACGAGCTTGCGATGGTCTGCGCTGATCTCGTAAGCAGTAACATTGCTGACGAACGTCGTCGCACGACGATCGCACAAGCGATAACGCATCAGTTCATTGCTTGCGTTCGCGCCACCACCTTGACCGCCGCCGCCACCGGTGCGATTCGCCTCCAGGTAAAACACCTGGCCATCAACCCCGGCTTGGAGATCTGCATATTGACGCTCAGGCACACCGGGCACAGCGACGATTCGTTGCTGTAATCCATCGAAGTCGAACTGAACTGTGACTGGACCACGTGGCCCGCGTTCACCACCGCCGCCACCTTCACCAGCACCACCACCAGCATCAGGTCCCGCCGGCGCATCACCTGCGCACGCACCGGGTTGAAGCCTGCGCGTGCCTGTACCGACACCGCGATCTTCGTCGCTCTCCGGAAGCAGTGGGCTCGGATCGGTCTTTCGCAGGACTGCGAAGTAGAGTCCGAAAGTCGTTTCGTGATCGTAGGAAGTCATGTCGAGCCACTGCGAACGCAAACCGAAATCGGTTGATGCCAGAAACCACAAATACTTTCCACTCGCATCCCACGCGGGCCAAACCGCGTCCGCGAGCCCGTCGGTGATCTGTTTCGTGTCTCCAGTCTCGACGTTGCTCACGAAGATTGCGTGATACAGCGAACGCAAACGACTCGAATAAGCAATCCACTTCGAATCAGGACTCCACACCGGATTCAGCGTGCGCGACGGCACCATCCACGGATCCTGGCCGACGATCTTTGCCTGTTCGGTAGCGAGGTCGAGGATCCAAACTTTCAGATTCGTGTCGGTGAAGAGAAGCTTTTTCGAATCAGGAGACCACGACGGCGTGTAGTAGTGTGTTGGTTTGGCGAGTGTGATTTCACGTGGGGGCGTCAGTCCGTCCTGCGCTTCGATCACGAGCTTGTACTCGCCGGACTTATCGCTGAAGTACGAAACGTATTTACCGTCCGGCGACCAGGCGGGATCGCGCTCAGCGGAGCCACTCGAATTCGTGAGGTTGCGCACGTCGCCCTTGTCAGCGGGAATCGTGAAGATCTCGCCGCGCGCTTCGACCACGACGCGTTTGCCGGTCGGAGAGAGCGCCATGTTTGTCAGACGATTTGAAACGTCTTCCCAGTTAGGCATCATCCACGGAAAATCACCGGCCGCGACGATGGTCACGATCTTCGATTTGCCGCTCTTCGGATCGAGCTCGTGCACGTAGCCAGCTTGCTCGAAGACGATCGTGCCGGCGCCGGAGTCCATCGACTTCACGTCGAAGTCAGTGAACTTTGTGATCTGCGCCAGCTTCTTGTTCTTTGTTTGATACTCCCAAACATTCGCGACGCCATCGCGATCGGAGATGAAGAAGACGGAATCGTCGACCCAAACCGGGTAGACGTCTTTTGAATCGGTCCACGGCGGAGAGACGAGATCGTAAGTTTTAAGATCGACGATCCAGATCGGACGATTTTGTCCGCCGCGATAGTTGCGACGTTCTTCGTCCCACGAGTTATTCATGCGATAAGCGATGCGAGCGCCGTCGGCGGAAATTTTTCCCTGGTAAGCACGCGGCAGCGGCATCGGTTCTTCGACGCCGCCTTCGGCGGGCACAATCCAAAATCGCGGCGTACCGATGGGCGCCGAGCTTGCGCGAGTTGAAGAGAAGAGAATCGATCTGCCGTCAGGCGTCCATCCTTCAGCCATATCGGCGCCGGGATGCCACGTCAACCGGCGCGGCTCGCCGCCCTCGGACGAGACGACGTAAACGTCGAAATTACCCGCGTATTCGCCACTGAACGCGATCCATTGTCCGTCAGGCGAGAAATGTGGATTCGCCGTTTGTCCCTGAAAACTTGTCAGCCGCCGCGCGCTGCCACCCGCGCGTGGCGCGACCCAAATGTTGTTTGCGTATGCGAAAGCGATCTGAGTTGCACTTACGGTCGGAGTGCGCAGCAGACGTGTTTGACCTCCGTGACCGTTTTGGGCTTCAGTTTTTTGGGGCAAAACCAAAAAACAAGAGACGAGCACAAGGATCAGAGAGAAGCGGCGGAGCATGCGATTGTGTCCTCCAGGATGGCGGGCTTGAATGCGACGAGGATTATAAGTCAATGCCACAAAGAGGCACAAAAATACAAGAAAGTGTTATGTGCTTCTTTGTGGCTTAACTCGTCAATTCCGTTATATCATTCTCATTCCGCAAACCATCACTGAGGAGAAAGATCATGAGTTCCGTGAAACGCAGTTTGTTTTCGTTCTTCGCCGTCGTGTGTGTATTGTGCTTTGCCGCTTCTGCTTTCGCGCAGGTTGTTACGCCGCGCCCGAGCCAAACAGCGAGTGTGATGCAGAGGCTCGGAGTTACCGATATCACGATCACTTACGCGCGTCCGGGCGTGAAGGGTCGAAAGATCTGGGGCGACCCCTTGCCGGAGCAGGCAAGCGTGAAAGGCGAGGCCACGCTTGACGATCAAAACAAGCGACCAAAAGACGCGCCGATCGTGCCGTGGGGCCACGTCTGGCGCACCGGCGCTAATGAAGCAACGATGTTCGTCGTGACTGACGATGTTTTAATCAACGGTCAAAAACTTCCCGCAGGCAAGTACAGCTTGCACACCATTCCAACCAAAGACGAATGGACGATCGTCTTCAACGGCACTGCAAATCAGTGGGGTAGTTTTGATTACGATCCAGCCAAGGACACACTGCGCGTCAAGGCAAAACCGCAATGGCTCAATGAGAGTGAGGAGTGGCTGACGTTCAGCTTCGATCCGGTCACTGACGATTCGGCGCAGGTCAATATTCGGTGGGAGAAGATCAATGTGCCGTTCACGGTCAAGGTGCCGGATGTGAATGCGGCGACGTTGTCGAGGCTGAAGGCGACAGTCAGCAGTGCCAAACCTGATGATTGGACCACGCCGCTCCAGGCGGGAAACTATTTGATTAATAATCAAAATCCTGCTGACGACGAGCAGGGCCTGGCGTGGATAAACCAGTCGATCAAGATCAAAGAGACGTTTCGCAATCTCGTTGCGAAGGCGAATGCGTTGTACAAGCTGGGGAAGAAAGAAGAGGCCTTCGCTGTGGGCGAACAGGCGATCCAGCGCGGGAAGGCTGACAAGGTCGATACGACTGCGTTCGAGAAACGTCTAGCGGATATGAAGGCCGGGAAGATCTGAGTCAGCCACAAAAAGGCACAGATCATACACAAAAGAATCATATACAAAAGAACAAGTCAGGAAGGGAGGCTTGCCCCCGCTCGGCAACGGCGGGGGCAAGCCACCCTTCCTGACTGTTCCTTCTGGAAATCTCTTTGGTTGATCTGAATGGGTGTAGCGAAGCTTACCGATCAAAACACGCTTGTCCCCGAGAGTAAGTACGCGCGCGTGGAGCGCGAGCGGCGTTACCTGCTTCGCGATTTGCCGGAAGGCATGACGCGCGCCGATCCTCACGTACAGATCACCGACAACTACATCACCGGCTCGCGTCTGCGAATCCGCAAAGTGCGCGATCCACGGACCAACAAGTGGACCGTCAAGTTCACTCAGAAATTCGCGCCGAACCCCGAGGATCTCTCGCGCACGATAATCACCAGCATTTACCTCAACGCACTCGACGCCGAAGTCCTTTCAGTCTTCAACTCAAACGAGATTCGCAAGAACCGGTATTACTTCGAATTCGCCGAGCGGAAGTTTTCCGTCGACATGTTTCTCGGCGATCTGTTTGGACTCGTGCTTGCCGAAGTTGGTTTCGACACTGACGAGGAGCTTGATAACTTTCCCAAACCGCCATTCGCGCTGGATGACGTAACCAACGAGCCGCTGTTCACCGGCGGCAAGTTGTGCGAGCTTACATTTGCTGAAGTGCGCGCGGAAATTGCTCGCCGCGGTTTGATAAGCCCTTTGATAAGATAGCGCGATGAACCTTCGCACATCCCTGATCATTCTCTGCCTGCTCGCTTCCTTCGGCTGTCGCAAAACATCAACACCCGCTCCCTCAGCGCCGGCGCCTGCCGCGACTCCGGCTTCGCAACTGAATCATCCCGGAGGTGGCAGCACACCAGCGGTCCAAGCGAAGTATTTCAAGGGCTCGATCGGCTCCTCGCTGGATTTGCAGATGAAACTTCTGCGCACCGGCGATCAACTTTCCGGCAGTTATTTCTATCAAAAAATCGGCACTAAGATTGACGTGCGTGGCGGCGTCGATAAAGACGGCAACCTGACGCTCGAAGAGTTTGACCCAAGCGGTAAGCAGACCGGCCTTTTCAAAGGCATTTGGAAAGTCGATCCGTCGGATGGATTGATTACGTTAGCGGGAAACTGGTCCAAGCCGCCGAACGAAAAGGGAAGCGACAAGAAAACCGCGTTTTCACTTCACGAAGAGCCGATTTCTTTCACGGGCGACGTCGAATTAGGAGCGAAGCAGATCAAGGAAAGCAACAAGAAGTTGATGTATGAACTCGCCGCGCAGTATCCACAAGTGATCGGCGGCAACAATCCGAACTTCGAAAAGTTCAATCAGGCGGCGCGCGCGTCAGTGACGAAGAAAGTGGCTGAGTTCAAGAAGAATATGACAGAGGGCGAAGGCGAGCCAAAGCCCGAGGGATCGATGGGGAGCGATCTGGACGTCAGTTACACGGTGGCGCTGGCACAGGACGATCTGATCAGCGTCGGGTTTAATGTCTACAGCTATTACCAGGGCGCGGCCCATCCGAATTCGTTTTCAGAAGTGCTCAACTACGATCTCAAAAACGGCAAGCAGTTGAAGCTCAGCGATCTCTTCAAGCCGGGCGCCAAGTATCTCCAGACGATCTCAAAATACTGCATCGACGATCTGAAGAAACAGATGAAAGTGGGAGTGCAGGAGGGAGACGTCGATAATCAGTGGATTGAGAACGGCGCCGGCCCAACCGCGAAAAACTACCAGAGTTGGACCATCACGAAGAAAGGCCTCGGCATCAACTTCGATTCTTATCAGGTCGGACCATACGCGGCGGGACCGCAGTTTGTCACCGTGCCTTATTCAGCTTTGAAAGACTTGATCAATCCTGACGGGCCGATTGCCCAGTTTGCAAAGTAGAGCCGCGGATGACGCGGATGAACGCGGATCGGCTGTAGTAAAGCGCCAGACAAAATGCAAAGAACATGATCGCCGCGCCCGTCCAGAACGTGACGAAAAGCGAATGGTCGCTCATGTAGTGTGGCTCACCATCAGCTCCGAGATGCGCCACCGAACTGTTGATTAACACTGCCGCGAGAGTCGGCCCAACTGCGCGCGCCAGGCTTGCCGCCGACTGAGTCACTCCCAAAACAACTCCCTGTTCCGCTGGTCCAACACTCTTTGAAGCAAGACTCGTCAACGCGGGAGTTGCGAGCGAGTTGCCCATTGAGAAAACTCCTCCGCCAACGAGTAACGCCGCCAGTCCGCCGGCTGCCGGGCTAACAAACGGCACCGCAAACAAGCTGATCGCAAAACACAGTGCGCCAAAGATCACCAGCGGTAGTTCGCCGAAACGCTTCACCAGTTTTCCAATCAGTCCGCCTTGAATGATGACGGCGATCAATCCGACGTAGGCGAAGAGATAGCCGGTGTGCTGCGCGTCGTAGCCAAAGCGAAACATCGTGTACAACGAGAACGACGTCGTCATGATCGAGAAAGCCACGACAAAGAGGAAGTAAATGATCAAGACGAATGCAAGACGCGGTTGTTGCAGCGATCGGAATAGTTGGCTAAAGCTTCGACTGCCGGCGAGGTTCTTCACGGGATGATTTGCGGTGACAGTTTCAGGCAAGGTGAAGTAAAGCAGAGTCGCATTGGCGAAACAGAGTGCAGCGGCGAAGAAAAATGGCACTTGAATTCCCCAACGGCTCAGAATTCCGCCGATTGCTGGTCCAAAAATAAAGCCGAGACCAAACGCAGCGCCGATCAGTCCCATACCCTTGGCGCGATTTTCTTTGGTGGTGATGTCGGCGATGTAGGCTTGTGCGGTTGAGATGTTTCCGCCTGTAATGCCGTCGAGAATTCGGCCCAGGAAAAGCATGAAGATCGTTTGCGCGAATCCGAGCACGAGAAAGCCGATGCCGGTGCCGATGATCGAAAGCAACAGCACCGGTCGACGCCCGTACTTGTCTGACAGTCTTCCCAGGATCGGGGAGAAGATCAGTTGCATGATCGAGTAGGAAGCGAACAACAGGCCGACCGTGCGCGGCGTGGCGTTGAAAACGGTGCCTTCAGCGTAGAACGGTAGAACGGGAATAACGATTCCGAAGCCAACGAGATCGATGAACACGGTGGTAAAAATGACAATGAGGGGTGAACGGTTCATGCTCCGGATAGTATTCGCTTACCCACAAAGAGGCACAAAAAACACAAAAGTAGTAACATTCCCTCGCACTTGTCAGCAACTTCTCGCGAAAGACCTTTTTCAGAATGCACAGACGCCGAGTAGTGTGCGCCGCCGCCTGGTTATTGGCTCTCCCACTTATCGCCTTTGGTCAAACTTCACCGGTGGACATCTCGTTCACCATTGCCATGCCTCGCCCGCACACGCATTTGTTCGAAGTTGATATCGCAATCAAACGCACGACCGCCGGACCGCAGGAAGAGTCGTTGGTGATGCCTGTTTGGACGCCCGGCTCGTATCTCGTACGCGAGTTTGAACGCCACGTGCAGGACTTTGCGGCAACCGACGCCGCCCGCCAGCCATTGAAGTGGGAGAAGACAAACAAGGACACGTGGCGCGTATTCACAAACGGCGCGAGCGAGTGGCATGCGACTTATCGCGTTTACGCAAACGAGCTGTCGGTGAGGACAAGCGAGTTGAATTCCGAGCACGCGTTTTGGAATAACGCCAACCTGCTGATGTATCTCGACGGGTTTTTGAAAAGTCCTTCGACTGTTCGCGTGCTCGCGCCAGACGTCTGGAAAGTTGCAACCGGACTTCCAGCCATGCCAGGTCAGAAGAATACGTTTCGCGCCGAGAACTTCGACATTCTTTACGATTCGCCTTTCGAAGCCAGCAACTTCAAGACTCTCGTATTCAACGTGAAAGGCGTTCCGCATCGCATCGTGATCGACGGAGAAGGCAACTACGATCCCGAACGCATGCGACGTGACGTGCAGAAGATCGTGGAGACGGAAGTTGAGTTAATGGGCGGTGAGATACCTTATCGCGACTACACTTTCATTCTTCACTTGCGATCGAATGCCGGCGGCGGCCTCGAACACTTGAACTCCACCGCTTTGGGTTACCCGCGTTTTGGTTTCAAGATCACAAGCGGCGACCGCGCTACCTCGGCGGCGCCAAACACCGCCGCCGCGCCCGAACGTGATTATCGCGGTTTCCTGTCGCTCGTCTCGCACGAGTTCTTTCACCTTTGGAATGTGAAACGAATTCGTCCCGACGCGCTTGGACCGTTTGATTACACGCAGGAGAACTACACGAAGGTTCTCTGGGTCGCCGAAGGCATTACGGATTACTACGCGGATCTCGTGTTGCGACGAGCTGAGTTGATTAGTGAGAGTGAGTTTCTGGCGTCGACGGCGCGGTCGTTCCAGTCGCTACAGAACACGCCCGGTCGCCTGGTCCAGAGTGCTGAAGAATCGAGTTTCGATACGTGGATCAAGTATTACCGCCAGGATGAAAACTCGGTAAACTCGCAAGTGTCGTATTACGACAAAGGCGCGATTCTCGGGCTGCTGCTCGATCTCGAGATTCGCAAACGCAGCAACAATGCGAAGTCGCTCGACGACGTGATGCGTTATCTCTACACGGAGTTCTACAAAAAGAATCGCAACTATGGATCAGCGGATTTTCAGAAGGCGTGCGAGTTGATGGCGGGCGCGAGCCTGGAAGACTTCTTCGGCAAGTATGTGCGAGGTAAGGAAGAGCTTGATTACAACGCAGCGCTCGAAGCGGCTGGGCTTCGTTTGGACACTACTGCTCCGCCGGGCGCGAATGTTAGTGTCGATACCGTCTTTTTTGGAGCTGACCTCGTTGACGCAGGTGACCGATTGATGGTGTCACGTGTTTATGCCGGTTCGCCCGCGTATGAGCAGGGATTGAATTCCGGCGATCAGATCGTGGCGTTGAATAACATGCGAGTCACTAAAGACTTTCTCAACACGCGACTGGCCGAGAAAAAGCCCGGCGATCTAATTAACTTGACGATCTTTCGTTTCGATGATCTGAGCACTTTGCTGATCAAGCTTGGTCCACGACGCGACGGAAGTTATCGCATTGTTCCGCTGCCGAATCCGACCGAAGCACAGAAGCGCGTTTATCGGAGTTGGTTGATACGACCGTAGATCCAGATGCCAGCTAACTATCAAAACATTCGCTTTCGCATTGAAGATCGCGTCGGGCGAATCTCGTTTGCTCGCCCGCCGTTGAATGTGTTCAACATCGAGATGATGCGCGAGATCACAAAGGCGCTCGGCGAATGTGCGCAGCGAGAGATCGTTGCGATCGTGTTTGACGCCGACAAGAGTTGTCGCGCGTTCAGTGCGGGAGTTGCAGTCGAGGAGCATGTGCAGGACACGATCTTCCAAATGCTCGACGCGTTTCACTCGATCTTTCGCCAATTGGAACAGATTGCGAAGCCCACCATTGCGCTCGTCGATGGAGCCGCGCTTGGTGGTGGCTGTGAACTGGTCGCGGCATGCGATATCGTTATTGCTTCGGATCGCGCGCGTTTTGGCCAGCCGGAGATAAAGCTGGGTGTGTTTCCGCCCGTTGCCGCGGTTCTTTTGCCGTTGGTGATTGGCGAAAAACGCGCGCGTGAATTGATTTTAACGGGTGAGATAATCGACGCGCTTGAAGCCGGACGCCTGGGGTTATGCAACCACGTAGTGCCTGGCGCTCATCTGGAAGGCAAACTGCTCGAGATGTTGGCAAAGTTGCGAGAGCTTTCCGGCACGTCACTCGGGTTCGCGCGACAATCACTGGACCTTGGTCGCGGTCGCTCGATCGAAGCCGCACTGAACGAACAGGAAAACGTTTATCTGCACGAGTTGATGAAGACTGAAGACGCGAACGAGGGCGTGAAGGCGTTTATGAAAAAGCGGAAGGCTGTCTGGCGCCACAAATGATTTTGGCCACAAAGAGGCACAAGAAGCACAAAAAATGAAATTCACTCAACTAAGACGACCTTTTCTCTTGTGCATTTTGTGCCTTTTTGTGGCCTCTGTTGGCTTCGGTCAAAAATCGGGATCGCATTCCTCTCGCGGGCACGCTTCGATGTCGACCGAAGCGAAAGCACTTGTCGAAGACGCGATCGGAGTTGTTTGCACGCAAGCGAAACTCGATCCAAAAAGCAGTATCGCGATCGACGAGATGCAGGCGCGTCCTTCACTTCCAATCCAAAGTCCCGAGGCTAAAGCCGGTGCAGAGCGAGCCCAGCGACTCCTTCCCATTGCGAAGGATTTGGTTGTGAGCTCGCTGCGGCAACTCACCAACGAGTATGGCTTTCAAAAGTCTCCGAAATTCGCCGCTCGTCTTCGCCTGGCCATTAGCAGAGTCAACGCGGTCAAGCGAGTCAGGCCCGACATGGACTCGCGCGACAACGCGTCAGTCTTTTTGAGCCGGCCGCATGTAATAACCTTCGGCACGATCTTTCTCGCAGGCTTGCGTTCGGATGAAGGAATGATCAGCGTGTTGGCCCACGAGCTGATGCATATTGCCGACGGCGATAACGACAGCTTGCGTCCGCTCGTCTCGGCAGTAGGAAACAAAGCTTCGGACTTAACGGGCCTCGACATTCACGGACAGCGCAGCGAAGAGGTCACGTGCGACCTGATCGGCGCGATGGCAGTTCGTGCGTACATTGGCGGCACGCCGACTTACGAGTCGATTGCGAGGCGAGCGGCGCGCTCGCTCCAGCACAACTGTGTTGAAGTTGACGAGGGCGATGAAGATCATCTCTCGCCTCGTAACACCATTCGCGCGCTGCTTGCGCTGAATCCGGTACTGGTGCGCGAATTAATCAACGATCGCGAAGAGCGAAAGTGATGCCACGAAAATGCACAAAGGGCACGAGTGTGTTAGCTGATCTCTTCTGCTTTCTGTGCCTTTTGGCGGCGATGGGTTGTAAGTCTGTCGTCGAACGCCAGGACGTGAGACCGCGCGTGCTGCGCGATGTGCCCGCAAAAAATCTCGCTTATAAATTCACTCCCGACGTTTCGCCGCCTTCGTCAAACTTCGACGATCCGCTCGAGAAGTTTGCCGCCGTCACCAACGACTTCGCCACCAAACGAAAAGACAATGCACTGATACGAACTGTTGTTTCTCCCGATGGACGGCGAGTGCTCGCGCTTTACGGTACTGCCGATGAACCCAGTTCCGCGTTTCGCATCGATCTTTACAACTCCGATGGACAGTTTCTGCGTAACATCGTTCCGCCCGACATCTCTTGCGTATTCCCCGAAACTGTCGCCTGGTCGCCGGATGGGAATTTCATCAACTTCATCGCGCACAAGCGCGTCGTGCCGAGTCCGACGCCGACGCCTTTGAATGAGCCCGAACCCGAAGAGCTTCCGGCCGTGCCTTCGCCTTCCATCGCGCCATCATTTCCTCCGGTTGCCAGTTTCAACACCGAGCAGATCTACATTTGCAATCGCGACGGTTACGATCTTAAACCACTGACCGCGCGCGAAGGATTGATCTATTTCTACTTCGCTTGGGCGCCGGATGGTCATGCACTGGCGGCGCTGGCGTGCAAAGAAGACGAGTGGAACGCTCGCGAGCGGCAGTTCAAATTGCCGGCCGGGCGACCGCGCTTGATCGCGCTGGATGGCAGTGAGCGACTGCTTGACGATGCGTTAACCGAAGCGCTTCCGGTTTGGTGTCCTGACGGCTCGAAAGTCGCAACAGCGTTTGACAGCGACGTCGCGATCTACGATGTTGGCGGCAAGACGCCGACTCAGGCGCGCGTGCCGCTCGGCGATCAGTTAATCGCGGCGTCAGTCATTTTCGAACAAAAGGCCGCGACTAAAAAAGCAAGCAACAACAACACAAACGCAGCAACTCCCGCTGCTTCCCATGCGCCTGCTGTGCCTCCGTCTTTTAACCCAATCGTGAGGCTCGACTGGCGTTCGCCCGAAACTCTCTACTTCCAAACGGCATTCGTACGTCTGATGCCGAACGAAACCATCAACACTTTCCAGCGTTGGCACGCGCTCAATCTCAGCGCGCAAGCGGCAATTCTGAAGTAAGAAATATTTTCCGCGGTTTCACCATATTTAGATTGTAAGGCGCGGCAGACGATTCTGGCCCACCTCAATTCTTCGAAAAGAGGAAAACCCCCGATGACTAAGATTGAAACAAATGAAAGGAAAGATTGGAACGCAATGATTTATCTTGCCGGCGAAAACAATCTCGGCGAGGCGTGCATATTTGCTCTCAAGGGAATGAAACGGGCCCTCCCATCTCCTGATAGTGGAATTACTAACGGTAACAGCGATAAACGCGTCAAAATCGTGGCCCAGCTCGACGCCGGAGGACTGGGAGGAGATGAAGTACGTTACATCCTTAGGCGAGATGATAAACACCCCGATCTGAATGACGACGAAATAACGAGAAGAGACACTACGCAGACTACCTACCGCGGAGTGTTGAAAGACTTCGTCTCATCGTCGATCACTATAGACGGGCTCGCCAACCATTACCTGCTCGTACTATCCGGACATGGTGGCGGCCCAAATGAGGATTTCCTTGGGCGGGATGTCGAGTCGCCGGATACCCTCAGCATCCCGAAAGTTCAGTGGGCATTAGGACAAGTAAAGGATGACGTTACGCAGAAATTTGGAAAGGAAGAAGGCGACAAGTTCAAGATCAATGTGCTAGGTCTCGACAGTTGCATGATGAGCACGGCCGAAATCGGCTATCAGCTCCGCGAGTACGTAGACTTTATGGTGGGGGCAGAGGGCTTCGAGCCCAACATGGGTTGGCCTTACGAGAGAATCGCGTCGGAAATACTTAGCAAACCGACTATGGCACCAAGAGACCTTGCCATAACCATTGTTGAGAAATACGTGACTTTCTACAGCGATTTTATACCGGCAGGTCGTTCTGTCGATCAGGCCGCGTGCGATTTGACCAAATTCGAGGCTCTCGCGGAAGTGATAAAAGGACTGGCCGACGTGCTGATTGCTAAGCTCGATGATGCGGAGACGATGAGACAAATCGTCCTCGCCCATTGGGAGGCTCAGTCTTACAAGGATGATCAGTTCGTTGACCTTTACGATTTCTGCGACCTGCTTGACGTAGGCCCAACCACCTATGATAACCCTACGGGCTCGGTTGTCATGCGAGGCTCAAGGGTTGATGCTGACATCGTGAAAGCCTGTCGCGAAGTAAAGCGGATTCTCAAAAATGACAAGAATGGTGCCGATTCGGCAGTTTTGCGATCCTGCTACAGCGGACCCGCGGTTCAATACTCACACGGCCTCTCGATCTATTTCCCCTGGTCTCATGTGGTTGACTCATACAACAATCTGGAGTTTGCCACCAGAACCAATTGGAAGGAGTTTCTGTGTAGGTACATAGAGAAAACGCGACGGGAAATGCGACGATGTTGGAATCCGCAAGGTAGGCCGACTGTCAAGGGCCGCTTGTTCTTCAATCCATCGGTTTCCGGATTCGATTTCCTCCTGACCGGTGGCAACAGGAGCGCTCCGACTTTTGACAGAATTTTGAGCAACAAGGTGGGGACGATGAAAAATCCAGCCATCGATTTTGTACCATGCAAGTGCGGACAGGGGGACGACTCGACTTCGGACAAGGGATCCGGAGATAATGCGCCTGCGCGCAAAACCCAGGAGAAATCACCGTACCCGTCGGACCAGTAAGTCAGCCGCACGCAATAATAATCTGCCTAATCTGCGTAATCCGTGGCTAGAACTTGCTAACTAGTTAGCTACAGATTGCACAGATTACGCAGAGGGGGGCTTCTCTGAAGTACCAACTGTCATTCAGCATATGCTTCTGCTGCGCCGTCTTTATCGCGCTCGGCTCATCGTCTGCTCAGACGTTTTCCTCAAAGGTACACACCGAAAAGCGTCTGCTGGCCGAAAAGGCTTTCGCGGAAGGCGAAAGGCTCTGCTCCGAAGGCGATGCAGATCTGTGCCGGTCAGCCGTAACAAAATATCAACAAGCGTTAACGCTTTGGGAGGTTGCCGGTGACGGTGAGCAGCAGGGGCGGGCGCTCCGAGCAATCGGACAAATATATTATCGCTTGGGTGAGTCGCAAAAAGCGCTTGATTACTTCTTAAGATCGCAAAAGCTTTGTCAACGTATAGCCAGCATGAGTTGCGAAATTGCTACACGCAACGAGCTCAGCCCGCTATATCTGTTCCTCGGTCAAATCGATTTGGCCTCAGAGCAATGCACTGGAGCGTTGAAGCTCAGTCGCGAGACTCGAGACCGATTAGGTGAGGCGCTGGCTCTGAACAACATCGGTGAGGTCTATTATTCTCGCGGTGACAGAGCGAAAGCACTCGAACACTATCAACAGGCTCTCGCGCTCTGGAAAGAGGCGGGTGACCTTAAGGGGCAGGCACAAACCTTTCTTTATCTCGGCTACAGTTATGCGGATTTAAGCAAGATTCAAGAAGCCGAAGAGAATTACAAGCAAGCACTGGAATTGTTCAAGACTGCGAATGTCATTCGCGAACAGGCTCTTACATTGACCGCTATTGGCCATCTTCATATCAGCAAAGGCGACAAGCAAGAGGCTCTGGAACATTACGACCGCGCAACGCCGCTTTTTCGTCGAGCCGGCGATCGTCTCGGTGAAGCTAGAGCGCTGAATGGGATGGGTTTTATATACAACGAACTTGGAGAGCCCAAACGCGCAATCGAATATTACCAGCAGGCTCAACGATTGTTCCGGGAGATCGGTGACAAAAGTGGTGAGGCTTCGAACCTGCACCTCATCGGCACGGCCCATTATTCGATGGGCGACTATGCCGCGGCGCTGCGTGACTATCAAGAGTCACTCACCATGAACCGATCACTTGGCAACGAGCGCGCCGAGGCTTATCTACTGGCGCAGATCGCGTTGATCCGTGCATCATCGGACGACAATCGTAGTGCCATCGATGCCTGCCAGGAAGCGCTTGCGCTTCACCGAAAGCTAAAGGATCGATATCGCGAGTCGTACACACTCAGTAACATTGCCTATCTTCAGGAACGTACTGGTCAGAAGCAACAAGCGCTTAGTACCTATAACGAGGCCTTTGAGCTAAGCAAGGCAACAGGCGATCGTCCGGGCCAATCACTCATGCTCTACAACATTGCTCGCGTCTCGCGCGACCTGGGTAAGCTCGACGAGGCGCGCAGCCGCATTGAAGAAGCTCTCGAGATGAACGACACGCTGCGTGCGAAAGTCTCAGGCCAGGAGATGCGCGCGTTGTACTCCGCCACTGTGCACCAGTTGTACGACTTCTACGTCGACCTGCTAATGCGTCTCTACTCGACTCGCAAAGACCACAGCTTTGTTGTCAAAGCTTTTGAAGCCAGCGAACGCGGTCGCGCGCGGTCGTTGCTCGAATCTTTGGCCGAAGGACGAGAGAACATTCGCGAAGGCGTCGATGCTGCGTTCCTTCAGCGCGAGCGAGATCTACAGCGCCGAATGAGTGAGCTGACGGCGCAGCGAGTGCAGTTAGCTGAGGATGAGACTTCGGCAAAGAAAGTGGCGGAGCTCGAGAAGCAGTTAGATGAAGTCGCAACCGAATACCAGCAGGTGCAGGGGCTCATTCGTGCGGCGAGCCCGCGTTACGCTGCATTGGTCCAGCCGACACCGCTCTCGCTTCAGCAGGTCCAGCAAAGCGTGATGGATGCTGAAACAGTGCTGCTCGAGTATGCGCTTGGCGAAGAACATAGTTACGTGTGGGCAGTGACGCAACAGTCGATCAAAAGCTTCGAGCTGCCGGCGCGGGCGACGATCGAGCATGTGGCGCGACACGTTTACGAGCTTCTGACAGCCCGCAACGTCACGGTCAAAGACGAAACAATCGCGCAGCGTCAAACACGCATACGCGTCGCCGACGAAGAGTTGAAGCGCGCTTCGGCGGCACTGGCGCAGATGATCATTGGTCCAGTTAACGCGGAACTCGGCCAGAAGCGAATCGTGATTGTGGCTGACGGAGCCTTGCAATACGTGCCGTTTGCAGCACTGCCGTCCAATTCGACTCCGTTGATTGTCGAGCATGAAGTAGTGTCGCTGCCATCAGCGTCGGCGCTTTGGTTGATGCGTGAAGAATTACGCGGTCGACCGCCTGCTTCGAAGACAATCGCGATACTAGCCGATGCGGTTTTTGACAAAGGCGACGAACGTCTCGCAACGTCACGCACCCGCAGCAAGAACACTTCCGCCACTCTCGCATTTGCAGGCACAGAAAACCGAGCGTTGAGAAGTTTCGAAGGGCTGGCCCAGGGACCAGGCGTCTCGCGTCGCTTGCCTTTTTCGCGACGTGAGGCCGATTCAATCATGTCGTTGGTGTCCCCGAAGGATGCAATGCTTGCAGTGGGTTTTCGCGCGAACCGCGCGACGGCGACCAGCCCCGAGCTCTCGCAGTATCGCTATATTCATTTTGCCACTCATGGCCTGCTGAACAGCGAACAACCGGAGCTTTCAGGTATCCTTCTATCCACTTACGACGAATCTGGTAAGCGCCAAAATGGGTTTCTTCAATTGCACGATGTGTACAACCTCAAGTTGTCAGCAGATCTCGTCGTACTGAGCGCGTGTGAAACCGCACTTGGCAAAGACATCAGAGGTGAAGGATTACTCGGCTTGACGCGAGGTTTCATGTACGCGGGAGTGCCTCGCGTCGTATCGAGTTTTTGGAATGTGGATGATGCAGCGACGGCCGAGTTGATGGAGACTTTTTACAAGGCCATGTTAACCGAAGGCAAAAGACCTGCGGAGGCACTCCGGCTGGCCCAAGTCGGGATGTGGCAGCGGCAAAACCAATGGTCGTCACCCTATTATTGGGCCGCCTTTACACTTCAAGGCGAATGGAAGTGATTACGGCTTAGATGTCTGGCTTACGCCGAAGGCGTTGGCTAATTTCAGCCCAGGGTTGGAGCGCAGCGACAACCCTGGGGCACAAATTTGATCACAGTTTCTAACCGGAGCGTTTCAGCAGGTGGATTCAAAAGTCTCACTCAAGAAAGAGTGGGTTTTGACAAAGGAAGCATTTGATCGCTTCCTTGCCATGCTCGACAGGGACCGCGAACAGGCGGGCCAGAAGTACGAGTCTGTGCGCATCAGGCTCGTCAAATATTTTAAATGGAGCGGAGCACCCGAGCCTGATAGCGAAGCTGATGAGACGATAAACCGTGTGGCCCGCAAAATCGAAGAGGGAGCGACTGTTTACAATCTCCCCGCTTACATTCACGGAGTTGCCAAACTGGTCAGGGCTGAATCGTTGAAGAGTCCGATGCGTAAGCAGCAGGTACTCGAAGAGGCCTACGGCGTTCAGGCCAAACCTATCGACGATCATTTCGATGCGAGTGAGCGACGCACATGTCTTAACCGGTGCCTGCAGTGTATTCCGGAGGAGAATCGTGAGATCATCATCGAGTATTATCAGGAAGAAAAGACCAGGAAGATCGAATGCCGGAAAGAACTTGCGGCTCGACTTGGCATCACGCTCAACGCGTTGCGAATAAACGCGCATCGGATCCGAATGAGTTTGGAGAGATGTGTGCGTGAATGTCTCGCGCAATACGCGTGAACTTAAATCGAGGAACTATTTCGTTTGGCAGGTAAAACACAAGCTGAGGGGAAATTGACCCGTTATCTACTAGGCACGCTTTCTGAATCCGAGCGCGAGGGCATTGAATCCGAGTATCTCTCGGATGAAGATGCTTTCGAGCAAATACTGATTGCTGAAGACGAGCTTGTGGATGCTTACGCGCGAGACGAACTTTCCGCGAAAGAACGGAAGCAATTCGAAGAGAAGTTTCTTAACTCGCCAAGCGGACAAGAGCGAGTGCTGTTTGCGCGTACACTCGCGGAGGCGGTGTCTGACGCGCGGCCTGTCAGCGCACCAGCGATCGCAGCAAAGAGCAGATCGCCAGGCTTCGTCGCCACTTTATGGGCGGGCTTAACGCGATGGCGGCTTGCCGGAGTCGCAGTTGCGGTTGCGCTGATAGTTGGATTTTTGTGGCTTCTGGCAGATCGCGCGAGCATGCGCAGACAGTTGCAGGCGTTACGTGCCCAGAATGAACGACTCAGTCAGAAGTCTGAGGAGCTTCAGCGCAGTGCGGACGCAGAGCGCGTGCGAAATACCGAGTTGGCCGCCCAACTTCAGACGGAAAAAGAACGTCAGCAGGCGATAAAATCGGAACAGGGGCAGAAGAATGTATCGCGAAATGAGTATGTCGCAGATAACCGTCGCGTTCAGTCGGGCGCTATGCCGGGCGTTGATCTGAATACCCAGGAGTTTTCGTTGACCTCCGGTAGCACCAGAGGCGGCGGTGGACATGCCCTCAAACTACGCAATAACGCTAAGCTCATTCTCTTGCGGCTTAATCTCGAAACGGAAGCCTCCCACGAAGGATATCGTGCCTCAATCGAAACTGCTGAGGGTCGCGTGGTGAAGTCTATCGATGTGTTGAAGCCTCAGTCGAATCGCCACACGATTGTTTTGCCGGCCATACCCGCCGCTGACCTGCAACCTGGCGACTACATCCTCAGTCTAACTGGCAAGCGTGCGGACGGCTCTTTCGAACCCGTCGCCAGCTATTCCTTCCGAATCAGAAGAAGATAACGGCTCAAAACATTTTGTTCTTTTGTGCCTCTTTGTGTCCCTGCTTGAGGCATGGAGTTTGACTGTTCTTACCTGAATCTTTACTCCAAGGGGGACTTCTATGCCTACGAATCCAGAAACAGCAACTTATCAGAACGATCTGTTGGGGCTTGTGCTATTTTCAGGCGGCTACTTTGCTGCCTCCCACGATAGTTAGCAGATAGTGTTCGATCGCTACTTCCAAAGCGCCGCCTAATTCCGATCCATGTGTTTCACCAGCGACTAGTGTCCAGGTCGAAAGACGTCCGCACAGCGATCTGGCGATTGCGGCGCGGGCTGGTGCTTCGATGAACTTCCAACCGTGAACCAACTCGCCGCTCAATACGACCTGCGGTACGCCCAGACCACAGATTACATTTCCAATGCCTATTCCCAAATACATGCCGACGCGATCCAATGTCACGTGTGCGCGTCTTTCGCCCGCGTTCGCGCGCGCGACTACCTCGGTGAAGCGCAGTGAAGCATTGTGCCTGCTCCTGTTAGTCTCGCCTCGATAGAGTTCGACGGCACTCGTCGCTGATGCATATCGTTCCCAGCACCCGAGATTTCCGCATGGGCATGACTTACCACCGGCGACGATCGTCGTGTGTCCAAACTCTCCTGCAATGTCAGTGGCGCCGCGAAAAACTTCTCCTCCGACGACCAAACCAACGCCGATGCCTGTTCCGGCGCGGACCAAAACAAAATCGCCGGCGGTTCGCGTGGCGCTGCGCCCGCGTCTGCGCTGGGACTCGTAGATAGCAGCCGCAGTCGCATTGTTTTCCACCAGCACTGGTACTTTGAGCCCGAGCATTTGTGCGACTGGAACATCTCTCCAGCCCTGATGAGGCGCATAAAGCAGTCGTCCCTGTTCGATATCGGTTGGACCGGCGACACTCATGCCGACGACTACCAGTTCGCGTTCAGGCATCTCGTGCTGATGACGGCGAATGGACGAGCGGATTTGTGTGATTGCCGTTTCGGGATGGGGAGGTGTCGCAAAGCTCTCCTCGAAGAGCAGCTTGCCGTCAACTGTCGCTCCGCCCAGTTGAGTTTGACTGACACCGATATTTACACCTATCAGAAGATGATTCTCCGATCGGAGTGACAGCCCGATCGGTGGCCGCCCGACACGGCGCACGTTCGGATCTGGAGTGCCTTCGCGTAGTACGCCTGAGTCGATCAATGGCTTTACCAAAACCGTGATTCTGCGGCGGTGAACGCCGAGTCTTCGAGCTACCGCAACGCGCGGAATCGGTTGTGCTGCACGAACTATTCGCAAAAGCTCGAGATTGGTCTGAGCTGGGACAGATGATTTCGACACTCAATTCTCCTTGAGATCCGTATGCCACAACGTTTGTAAATCCACAGATTACGCGGATTTTATAAAAAAGAATCTGTAATCTGTGTAATCAGTGGACTGCTCTACGCTAAAACACGGGTCTTACCTCAATGTTAAAGCGACAAATTTGTAGTGAGCGCTGAAATGACCGACAAAAATGTTGCCCTGAATCAGGAGCGGAAACGATCGCATCTGATTCCATACTTCTTCACTTTGTAACCGATGATCCGTTCAGTGCTGTCGAGCAGTTTTGCGGCCTTGGCCCGATTCCCACGTACTGTCTTGAGTGCGTCCTGAATCAGATCGCGCTCATACGCTTCCATGGCTGACGTGAGCGACAGGCGCGTGACGGTGTCAGAGCCTTCGGCAGTTTGTAGCGACGGCGGCAGGTGATGGCCGTGAATAACGTTCGACTCACAAATTAAAACAGCACGCTCAATCACGTTTTCAAGCTCACGTACATTGCCGGGCCAGTGATAACTCGTGAGCATGTCGATTGCTGGCGTGGAAATGCGTTTGATGCGTTTGTTATGTTCGCGCTCAAACTTTTCAACAAAGTGCTCGGCAAGCAACAGAATGTCAGGCTTGCGCTCTCGCAATGGCGGCATAAATATCGTAAAGACGTTGAGCCGATAATAAAGATCTTCCCGAAACTGCGCCCGCTTAATCGCTTCCTCGAGATTCTTGTTCGTGGCCACGATTAGCCTGACGTTTACTTTGATCGTTTCAACGCCGCCGAGCCTTTCAAACTCGCGTTCCTGTAGGACGCGCAACAGTTTCACCTGGATGGTTAGATCGAGATCCCCGATCTCATCGAGAAACAACGTGCCCCCGTCTGCCAGCTCAAATCGCCCTTTCTTGCGCGACTGCGCGCCCGTGAACGCACCTTTCTCGTAGCCAAACAACTCCGATTCAATCAATGTGTTGGGAAGCGCAGCACAACTTATTTTGACAAACGGCTTACTCGCGCGCAGTGAGTTGTAATGAATGGCGTGGGCAATCATCTCCTTGCCAGTGCCCGATTCGCCACGCAGCAGCACGGTCGTGTTTGTGCGTGCCACCTGTGTCACCTGTTCGTAGACAAGGCGCATTGGACTGGAGTTGCCCACGATGTGGCCAAAGTCATAGCGCTCACGCAGTTCCTGCTTGAGATGAATATTCTCGTCGAGTAAGAGCTTCTTGTCGGCCTCGATCCCCTGCTTCACCTTGAGCGCTTGCGCCATCATCCCTGCAATTACGCTGAGAAACTTGGTGGTGCGGTCGTAGTCGCGCTCCTCCTTGTAAATCAAATCAGCGCCGACGACACCGGCAGCCTTTCTACCGATCACGATCGGCACACAGATAAAACTGATTTCCTTCCGGGTGGTTTGCTCCTCATGACCTCGAAGGCGGTTTAGCAGCAGTGGCTCGCGACTCGTTTGAGGTACGACCACCGGCTTGCCGCTTTGCACCACGCGCCCAATAACGCCTTCACCGATGCGATAAGTAACGCGGTGAGCGGAATCTTGATTAAAGCCGTAAGTAGCTTCGATACGAATCTTTTCGCTCTCGCCATCCAACAGCATTACAAAACTGCGGATCATCCCGTGCTGGCGCCCGAGTGTCTCCAGTGTGGCAGCGAAAGCTGTTTTGAGGTTGTTGGGATCAGCGAGGGTGCGGCCGATTTCAAGGAGAGTGTTGAGCTTTTTGACTTCGCGACGCTCGCGCGAGATCAACTCTGGACTTTTTGTGTGATGGCCGTTGCGAGTAGCTAGCATGGCGCATGTTGAAGTGCGCGCGCCTGCAAGTCAAGGTGAAAAGTTTAATAGCCGCATAAGCACAACTTACATTCCTGTAGGGTGTGATGCGCGAAATTACAAAATTGTCACTTGCCTGGAACAGATATTTGCCACGAAGAGGCACAAAGAGCACAAAAAAGGTCAACAAGACATTTGTGCATCTTGTGCCTCTTGTGGCTAATGTCTTTGGCATGAGTGTTGTAAAGCGATGCGAGCATGTTGAACCTACCAGTGCTGACCTTCGTGTTTGTTTATGCCGGGGATCCGACGCCTACCTTGCAGGAACTCGCGGCTGAAGTGAGTCACGGAAAGATCGCCGCCAATTTTGTTTGGATCTTGTTGGCTGCCTTCCTTGTGATGTTCATGCAGGCTGGATTTGCTTTCTGCGAGACCGGCTTCACTCGTGCAAAAAACGCCGCGCACACGATGGCCATGAACATAATGGTCTATGGAATCGGCTTGCTTGGTTACTGGGCTTGCGGATTCGCCTTGCAGATGGGCGGCGTGGGCGCCGTCGCGGCGCTGGGCGGCACGGCTCCCCTCACTTCTGAGTATGCGATCACGATTGCGGGCCACTCCTTTGGTCTCTTTGGCACGAACGGTTTCTTTTTAAGTGGCGATGCTTACGACGCTGGTGTCTTTGCTCTCTTCCTCTTCTCGATGGTTTTCATGGACACGGCCGCAACAATCCCGACTGGCGCGATGGCTGAACGCTGGAAGTGGGGATCCTTTGTGGTCTACGCCCTTTTCATGTCGATGTTGATCTATCCGATCTTCGGAAACTGGGTGTGGGGTGGTGGTTGGCTTTCACAACTCGGTAAGGAATTCGGATTGGGCCATGGTCACGTCGATTTCGCCGGTTCGTCGGTCGTGCACCTGGTCGGTGGAGTCGCAGCGTTTGCCGGCGCGCGAATCCTGGGACCGCGCATCGGTAAGTATGAAAAAGACGGACGAGTAAATGCGATTCCCGGCCACGACATACCGATGGCCATTCTAGGAGTTCTCATACTCGCCTTTGGATGGTTTGGCTTCAATGCCGGCTCAACTTTATCCGGTGGTGATCTGCGCATCGCGGTCGTAGCTGTGAATACCATGTTGGCGTCAGCGGCGGGAGCAGTGGCTGCGATGGTTGCAATTACCCAACTTCGCGGCAAACCTGATTTGTCGTTCATGGCAAATGGAATGCTCGCTGGACTCGTGGCTGTGACAGCACCTTGTGCGTTTGTCAACAGCACCGGCGCCGTTTTGATTGGTCTGATTGCCGGCGTCCTGCTCGTCGGCGCGACCATCTTTCTGGAACACCGGATGAAGATCGATGATCCGGTAGGCGCGATCAGCGTTCACGGTGTCAACGGCGCCTGGGGAGTTATCGCGGTTGGTCTGTTTGCGGATGGTACTTATGGCCAGGGATTAAACGGTGTCGCTGGTGGTGTGCGTGGGCTCTTTTACGGCGGCGGATTTGGTCAACTCACGGCAGAAGTTATCGGTGCAGTTGTTTGCGTCGCATTCACCTTCACTACGTTTCATCTGTTCTTCAAGATAATTGGCTATTTGATCGGAAACCGTGTCTCCGCGGCGGTGGAGCTGGAAGGTCTCGACATGGCAGAGGTCGGTGTTTTGGCTTATCCCGAATTTCTGCCGCCAACGCCCGCCATCGGGACGACGCAGCCCGAAGTAGTACCGGTTGCCGCAACTTCGCCGGTTCCAATCCTGAGTGAAGGGCTCACCGTCGCTGAAGCCAATGCCGGCTGAGCCACAAAGAAGCACAAGAGACACAAAACGAGGTCTCTATGATCCGCGCCACGAGCACGATGCTTGTGGCGTTGGTTTTGTTGCTGACATTAAGGGAAGACGATCTCATCAAATCGTAAGAGACGCACTGAAGGTTCTACGTAATCTGGAACACCGCGGTGCGTCAGGTTGCGAAGCCAATAGTGGTGATGGCGCCGGTATCCTGATCCAAACACCTCACGATTTTTTGCTAAACGAATGTCTGAAGGTTGGCCTCGAACTCCCGGCCTTTGGACAGTACGCCGTCGGTATGATCTTCCTGCCGGTTTCTGAAGAGCCACGAAAAACCTTTGAAGCAACACTGGAGAGGATCGTTGACGAAGAAGGACAAAGATTAATCGGCTGGCGAGACGTCCCCACAGACGACTCTCTACTTGGCCCAACTGCACGTGAATCCAAGCCATTCATCCGCCAATTCTTCATCCGTCGCAATGAAGATGTAAAAGACGACGCTGCATTCGAACGCAAACTCTATGTGATACGTCGACGCGCTACGCGCGAGGTGAAACGACTGAACTACGACGAGTATGCAGCTTTTTACATTTCCAGCTTGTCGTACAAGACAGTGGTCTACAAAGGAATGTTGACCGCGAGTCAATTGCCTGAGTTCTATCCCGATCTGGTTGATGACACACTGATCTCAGCACTAGCTATCGTTCATTCCCGTTTCAGCACTAACACGTTTCCCAGTTGGGCGCGCGCTCATCCATATCGCTATCTCGCGCACAACGGCGAAATCAACACGCTGCGAGGCAATGTGAACTGGATGCATGCCCGCGAGAGCCAGTTTGCGTCAACACTCTTCGGAGTGGACCTTCAGAAGGTGCTGCCCGTAATCGACTCTGATGCTAGCGACTCCGGCATGTTCGACAACGCGCTCGAGATGTTTTTGCTGGCCGGTCGTTCTTTGCCGCACGCGCTGATGATGATGGTTCCGGAACCGTGGACCAGCGATCCATTCATGAGCAGAGAGACACGGGCCTTCTATGAGTATCACTCACTTATAACTGAGCCCTGGGATGGGCCGGCGTCGATTGTCTTCACGGATGGATCTGTAGTTGGAGCGTTACTAGATCGCAACGGTCTTCGTCCCGCTCGTTACTACATTACCAACAACGGTCTCGTCGTGATGGCATCGGAAGTCGGTGTCCTCGACATACCGGCCGATCAAATCACTGCGAAAGGCAGTCTCCAGTCTGGAAACATCTTTCTCGTCGACACGAAGCAAGGCCGAATCATTAGCGACGATGAGCTGAAGCAAACGCTGGCTAATGAACACCCTTACCAGGAATGGCTCGACGCGAACTTGATCACTCTCGAACACCTGCCCGATCCGCTGTATGTTCACCAGACTAACTCTGAGACGCTTGTGAAACACCAGCGTGCTTTCGGTTACACCCGTGAAGATCTGAGATTACTGATCGGACCCATGGCTGCGACGGGCAGTGAGCCGCTTGGTTCGATGGGCACCGACACACCACTTGCTGTTCTCTCGGAACGGCCGCAGTTGCTCTACAACTATTTCAAGCAGCTTTTCGCGCAAGTAACAAATCCGCCCATCGATGGTATTCGCGAAGAGTTGGTCATGTCTGCCGACACTTGTGTGGGGCCGGAGGCAAACATGCTCGAGCCTTCGGCGGAGTGTGCACAGCAAATCAGACTCTCTTCACCCATTCTGACCAACGAAGAGCTGGAAAAACTACGACTCCTCGGCGACGCTCGCCAAAAACCAGGACTGCGATCTCTTACCCTGCCGGCTATTTTTCGGGTGGCCCAAGGAGGAAAAGGACTCGCGACAGCGATCGATAATCTGTGCGAGCAAGCCAGCGCAGCCATCACAGATGGAAACAGTCTCATCATCCTTTCCGATCGCGGCGTCAACGCCGAAATGGCGCCCATACCTGCACTGCTTGCAGTTGCTGCTGTTCATCATCACTTAATTCGTGAAGGCACACGCACGCGAGTTGGTTTGATAGTTGAGAGTGGAGAGCCGCGAGAAGTCCATCATTTCTCATTGTTACTGGGCTACGGAGCTGCTGCCATTAATCCGTATCTGGTGTTTGAGACGATTCACGACAGCGCCAGTGAGGGCTTGCTTTCAGACATCGAAGTGACTGCGGCCTTGCACAATTACGTTAGTGCCATAAACAAGGGGATCATCAAGGTCATCTCAAAGATGGGCATCTCAACCACGCAGGGATACTGTGGCGCTCAGATTTTCGAAGCCATCGGGCTGCATCAGGACGTCATCGATAAATACTTCACGCGCACACCTTCGAATGTTGGTGGCGTCGGCCTTGATGTAATTGCGGAGGAAGTCCGGCGCAGACATACCGCGGCATTCAACGGCGAGTCGGAACAGCAGACCCTGGACAGCGGCGGTCATTATCAATACCGCAAAGATGGTGAGCTTCACCTTTTCAATCCACAGACCGTTCACAAGTTGCAGACTGCCTGTCGCACGGGAAACTACGAACTCTTCAGAGAGTACAGCGACCTCGTGAATAGCCGAGCTCGCAGTCTCTGCACACTGCGCGGGATGATGGAGCTCCGGTCTAAACGCCCGCCGGTTCCGATTGAAGAGGTCGAACCTGTTGAAGCGATCGTCAGGCGTTTCAAAACGGGTGCGATGTCGTATGGCTCAATCAGCAAGGAAGCCCACGAGTCGATTGCCATCGCAATGAATCGCATTGGCGGCAAAAGCAACACAGGAGAAGGAGGAGAAGATCCGGAACGCTACTTCACCGACGCCAATGGCGATTCGCGCAACAGTGCAATCAAGCAGGTGGCGTCTGGAAGGTTCGGCGTTACGAGTCACTACCTCGTCAACGCGCGTGAGCTTCAGATAAAAATCGCGCAGGGGGCCAAGCCCGGCGAAGGTGGCCAATTGCCGGGAGAGAAAGTGTATCCGTGGATAGCGAGTGTCAGACATTCAACACCCGGAGTTGGTCTAATCTCACCGCCGCCACATCACGACATCTACTCGATCGAAGATCTGGCCCAACTTATTTATGACTTGAAGAATGCAAATCCCGAGGCGCGGATTAGCGTGAAGCTCGTCGCCGAAGCCGGCGTCGGCACGATCGCAGCGGGCGTAGCGAAGGCTCGCGCCGACGTAGTTCTGATTAGCGGTTACGACGGCGGCACTGGCGCATCACCACTGACCAGCATTAAGCACGCAGGCGCGCCATGGGAGCTTGGTCTTGCCGAAACGCACCAGACACTCTTGCTGAACGACCTGCGCAGTCGCATAACGATCGAGACTGATGGCCAGTTGAAAACAGGCCGCGATGTAGTTGTAGCGGCGCTGCTCGGAGCGGAAGAGTTTGGCTTTGCCACTGCGCCGCTGGTAACGCTCGGTTGCATCATGATGCGGGCTTGTCACTTGAACACTTGTCCGGTTGGTGTGGCGACACAAGATCCGAAGTTGCGGGCGAAGTTCAGTGGCGATCCTTCACATCTCGTCAACTTCATGATGTTTGTCGCGCAGGAAGTACGCGAGCTGATGGCGCAGCTTGGATTTCGTACCGTGAATGAGATGGTGGGCCATACCGAATGTTTACGTCAGGCCAAGATCGACCATTGGAAGGCGTGTGTCCTTGATTTGTCGCGTGTGCTTTTCCAACCTGATCTTCCTGAGACTGTGGGTCGCTACTGTCAAAATACGCAGAAACACGATCTTGAAAACACGCTCGATAGTAAGACTCTACTCGATCTCTGTAGCCCTGCATTGGAGAAAGGCGAACCGGTCTCGGCCACTCTTCCCATTCGCAATGTCGATCGTGCTGTTGGAACCCGGCTGGGAAGTGAAGTCAGCAAACAATATGGACCAGCTGGATTACCGCACGATACGATTCAACTACACTTCGAGGGTTCGGCCGGTCAGAGTTTTGGCGCCTTCATACCGAAGGGCATCACTCTTCGACTTGAAGGAGATGCAAACGACTATCTCGGCAAAGGTCTGTCCGGTGGAAAGATCATCGTTGTTCCTCCCGTGAACTCTCCATTCGTTCCGGAAGAGAATGTGATCATTGGCAATGTCGCCTTCTATGGTGCGACAAGCGGCGAAGGCTATATCAACGGTATCGCGGGTGCGAGGTTTTGCGTTCGTAACAGCGGAGCGAATGTAGTAGTGGAGGCCGTCGGCGATCATGGTTGTGAATACATGACTGGCGGTCGCGTGGTCGTGTTGGGCCAGGTCGGTAGCAATTTTGCTGCTGGTATGTCGGGCGGCATTGCTTATCTTGTTGATGAAAGCGAACAGGCGCGGAAGTTCTGCAACCTGGAGATGGTTTCTTTAACCGCTATTAACCATCAGGCTGAGATTGAGTTTGTGAAGGACATGATCTTTCGTCACGCCGAATATACAGGCAGCCGGCGCGCGACTGAAATCATTCTGGCGTGGGACCAATTCGTTTCAAACATTGTGCGAGTGCTGCCAAACGACTATCGACGCGTTTTGGAAGAGAAGCCGGCAATCGCCTTGGCACACAGGACGTGATCCAGACGGTTCGTTATGAATATGACTAATCGTATGTTGCCAATCGTGCGCGCGCCAGTAGAGCGCGTTCACGATTGGAACGAGTTTCACGTGCACCTCGCTGATTTGACGTTGCGTGAGCAGGGCGGCCGCTGCATGGACTGCGGCATACCGTTCTGTCACACCGGCGAACTGATCAACGGTGCCGCTTCCGGTTGTCCGCTCAACAACCTGATTCCTGACTGGAACGAGCTCGTCTCGCGTGGAAACTGGAAAGCCGCTCTCGATCTCTTGCACAAGACAAACAACTTTCCGGAATTCACGGGCCGAGTTTGTCCTGCACCCTGCGAAGGTTCCTGCGTGCTTGGCATAACCGGTGAACCAGTCACGATCAAGTCAATCGAATGTGCCATCGTCGATCGTGGTTTTGATGAGGGATGGATCGTTCCTCATTTGCCTAGACGTCGCACTGGAAGAAAGGTCGCGGTAGTTGGATCCGGACCAGCCGGTCTGGCTTGCGCGGCAGAACTGAATAAGTTGGGCCACTCCGTAAGAGTATTTGAGAGAGCAGATCGAATTGGCGGGCTGCTCATGTATGGCATCCCAAACATGAAGCTCGACAAAGCTATCGTTCAACGTCGTGTGGATCTCCTTGCTGCAGAGGGGATCGACTTCGCTACCGGTACAGACGTTGGCACTGACTATTCGACCGATCGACTGTTGCATGACTTTGACGCGGTTGTTCTGTGCGGCGGTGCTAACCGTCCGCGCGATCTTTCGATCGAAAATCGAAATCTCTCAGGCATTCACTTCGCCATGGACTTCTTGCGGGCCAATACGAAGAGTCTGTTAGACGGCAATCATCGAGAAGGAAACTTCATCTCGGCAAAGGATAAAGACGTGATCGTCATCGGCGGCGGTGATACAGGTACTGACTGCATCGCTACAGCGCTGAGACACGGCTGCCGGAGTTTGGTCCAATTTGAGATCCTGCCGCAGCCACCTGTTGTTCGCATGGTCGATAACCCGTGGCCGCAGTGGCCGAAGATTCATCGCGTTGACTATGGACATGAAGAAGCAATCGCTGTCAGTGGTAAAGATCCGCGTTCATATTCGGTTATGACCAGGCGGTTCATCGGCGACAACGGTGTCGAAGGTGTTGAGACAGTTGACGTCACGTCCTCGTTTGATGAAGTACCGAGAACGACACGTATTTGGCCTGCTCAACTGGTACTGCTCGCCATGGGCTTTGTTGGGCCGGAGAAAGAAGGACTCATTTCGCAACTTGGTCTGATGCTAAATGAAAGAGGCGTAGTGCCGGTTGACGAGAACAAGATGACCAGCGTGCCGGGCGTGTTCGCCGCTGGCGACATCGAGCGTGGCCAATCGCTGGTTGTTTGGGCCATTGCCGACGGACGCAAAGCCGCCGCCTCCGTCCACGGCTATCTCACGTAAATCTTCGCGATTTTGTCCCAAAGTGTGGCAAAATGCGCGACATGAGCAGAACGCGCCTGAAGCGAGTCGGATGTCTCATCACAGTCCTGCTAATCACCTTAGTTCTTTCGGTTCCTTTAACAGCCCAACAACTTTCCCGTCCGCAGTGGGGCGCCGTACCGGTCACGATCTCGCGTGCCGCCGGCAAATGGACCATCGCCGGTAGAACGAACCGTGTAACTCTCAGCGAAACAGACCTCGCGTTAACGATTCACGCCGGACCTGCACAGTGGACCATGATGCCTTCGAAGTCGGGCGACATGCTGGTCAGATGGAAAAGTGAGCAACTCGCGCTGCGTCTCGCGGATGCGAAAAAGATCTCGATTGTTCCTTACGATGCTGCGTTCAAAACCGGCTTAAGGATTGCCCTCTCGGGTTGGCAGCACAAAGGAGCTCAGTTGGATCTCGAGCTGTTTCTGACTATCTGTCTCGAAGGCCGGAACGAAGAAGTTGTGTTCGATGTGGTGGCGAACGAACGTGAGACCACGTTAAGGCAACTCGACTGGCCGGGAGCATTGGACGCTCGTGAGATCGACTATACATTGCTGAGTAATGGTCGAGGCACGCTGCTGCCGCGAAATTGGCCCAAAGAGTATTACCCGATTCGCAGTATCACTCCCGAGGGAAAGATTGCGGCCAGCGATCACAGTTTGTTGCAGAGCCACGTCATCGAATCATGGTCGATGTCGTGGTGGGGATTTCAAAAAGGAAACTCGGGGTTGATGGTGATCGTCGAAACACCCGACGATGCTGCCTATCAGTTCTCGCATCTGGCTGGTGGACCAACAGTGATTGGCCCACGCTGGCGTGCGCAACTCGGTCGGTTCGGTTATCTCCGCTCGGCGCGCATGATACCCACCTCCGGCAACTACGTTGACATGGCGCAGCGATATCGACGCTATGCGATCGAGACAGGCTTGTTCGTTTCGCTCAAAGAAAAGATCGCACGCACTCCGGCGGTTGGTGATCTGATCGGTGTTCCGCACATGCGCGCGAGCATTCTGCGCAATCTCAGTCCGGAGAGCGATCGCTACGACACGAAGGACCAGTCGAAAAACTACAGTCTCACCACGTTTGACGAAAGGACCAGGCAACTTCGTGAACTTAAAGCCAAAGGACTCGAGCGTGTATTGGTCTTCGTGTCTGGCTGGCCGCATCTCGGTTATGACCGTCAGCATCCCGATTCACTGCCGCCTCCCGAGCAGGCCGGCGGTTGGGACGGTATGAAGCGGCTCGTCGATACCTGTCGCGAAATCGGCTATCCGGTGATCTTTCACGATCAGTATCGCGACTACTATCTCGATGCTCCGTCTTACAACGAGCAGTTTGCCGTCCGTGAAGAGGATGCGTCTCTGCCGGCGCAACAATTTCCCGGTTCGCGTTTCGGCGATTCAAAGCAGGGAAACATTCCGATGATGCGTCATTGGGACGGCGGCAGGCAGGCGTATCTGAATGCTCGCTTCCAACTGGGCCATCTACTCAAGAACTACCAGTTGTTGTTTGATCATCAAATCAGGACGCAAGGAATTTACATCGATGTGATCGGCTACGTGCCGCCCGATCAGGATTTCAATCCCGAACATCCAACTACACACACTGACGCAATGCGTGGGCAGATCGCCATGCTCAATTGGGCGCGGCACAATCTCGGCATCATTGCCACAGAGGCCGGGGCCGATTGGACCATTCCGTACGTCGATGTTGTCAACTCGTCAGGTGGAGGAAGCAAAGCGATCCTGGTTCCGCTTTACAACCTGGTTTACCACGACGCAGTGATAGTTTCGTTCAGCGCGCGCGACGAGAAAACTTTGCTTCAGGGTCTGCTATTCGGCGGTGTGCCTGAAATGCCCATCAATCAAACCGCTGTTTTGGAGAAGGCGATGGGGTTGATGCGCCAGATGTGTGCGTTGCACAAACGCGTCGGGCTGTTGCAGATGACCAAGCACGAGTTTCTTGACGGCAATTATCGAAAAGAACGCACCACGTTTGCGGATGGCACGACTGTGACAGTCGATTGGGATACGAACAGCTACCGAATCGAACCCGAGGTGAGATGATGCGCACGGCAACCCATCCACAGATTACGCAGATTAAAGAAACAATCTGTGTAATCTGCGGATTGCTTTTCTTGAGCGTTCCGTGTGTGGCGCAGGAGCGCGCTCGCGTTCTCAAGGCTGCCAATCAATATTTAACGGAGCCGCCCATCACGATCACCGCATCACGATCGCCTCGCAGTGCCGGCGGCGTGCACGACTACTTCTCCGAAGGTGATTACTGGTGGCCCGATCCGCAGAATCCAGACGGGCCTTACATTCAGCGCGATGGTATGTCGAACCCAAACAATTTCGTCGATCATCGTCGGTATCTGATGCGGCTGAGCGTGCAGGTGCCGGCGCTTGTCGCTGCGTGGAAACTTACGAAAGACGCGCGCTATGCGAAGCATGCAGTCAGGCATCTGCGTGCGTGGTTCATCGACGAGCGAACACGAATGAATCCTAACCTGCAATACGCGCAGGCGATTCATGGACGCTTCACGGGCCGCGGTATCGGCATCATCGACACAATTCATTTAGTGGAAGTGGCGCGCGCAATCGAAGTGCTCAAAGACTCGAACGCCTTAACAGTTGCTGATCGTAATGCGCTCGTGAAATGGTTTGCGGATTACGTTCAGTGGATGACGACAAGCAAAAACGGCATCGACGAGCGGGAGGCCAAAAATAATCACGGCACTTGCTGGGTCATGCAGGTTGCTGCCTTTGCACGGTTGATTGGAAATGAAGAGTTATTGGCCTATTGCCGCGATCGTTTCAAGACTGTGCTCGTGCCAAATCAGATTGCCGCGGACGGAAGCTTTCCCGAGGAACTTCGGCGCACGAAACCCTACGGCTATTCACTGTTCAATCTGGATGCGATGGCGACGGTTTGCCAGATCCTTTCAACCTCCGATGACAACCTGTGGAACTTTTCGCTTCCCGATGGTCGTGGCATTGCGAAGGCGATCGCATACATGTATCCATACATAAAGGACAAGAAGACGTGGCCGCTAAAACCCGACGTAATGTACTACGCTGAATGGCCCATGCGTCACGCCAGTCTTCTTTTTGCTGGGCGCGCGCTCGTGCGGCGCCAGTATATCGAGTTGTGGAAGAAGCTTCCGGCAGACTCGACCGTTGAAGAAGTCGTGCGAAATTTCTTTATTCGCCAACTGGTGTTGTGGACAGACTGAAGGAGCAGCCCATGAGATTACTGTTGGTTTTCACCTTGCTTCTTGCTTGCAGCGGCGCTGTTTGCGGGCAGCAATCCACGGTCGAAACTAAAGCGCAGCGCTTGTATGTCCCATTCAGGAAGGTACCTTCGTCGTATCCAGAAACGCGAATGGTGCTTTTAGCCCGACCGGCCGGATCAAGTTTGGCACTGAATCAAATGGCGGTTTTAAGAATATAACTGTCTCGAACTGCGTGTTTGAGTATTGCAGAGGCCTGGCACTTGAGACTGTCGACGGCGCTTTGCTGGAGGACGTCACGATAAACAACATTACGATGCGCGACGTGAGCAACTCTCCGATTTTTATGCGACTGGGTTTTCGTGGCCGTGGTCCAAAGGAGAAGACCTTTGTGGGTGAGTTGCGTAGAGTGATGCTCAGCAATATCGTCGTTCACAACGCCGATCCAAAGTACGCATCTATCATCAGCGGCATTCCAGGTCACTATATCGACGACATACGTCTAAGCAATATACGCATTTACTACCGAGGTGGTGGCACGAGGTCGCAAGCGGCACTCGACCCGCCGGAGAACGAGGATGGGTATCCTGAGCCAACGATGTTTGGTGAGGATGTGAGGAAGTTTTAATGAAAGAGAACGTAGAAGATCTGCGCGGTGTTTTCGCCGTCCCGCCACTGGCGAGAAGAAACGACGCTGCGCGGTCGATCGACTTTGCCGAGAATGAGCGGATCGTCAAACACATCTCCGGTGGTGGAATCTCCAAGCTCATCTACGGCGGTAATGCGTTTCTCTACCACATCGAGCTTGCTGAATTTGAAGCGCTCGCCGAATGGCTCAATGGATTGTCAAACGAGCTCTGGGTGATTCCGAGCATTGGCCCGTCCTACGGACGTGCGCTGGAGCAAGCAGCCATCCTGCGTAAACATCGCTTCACCTGCGCGATGATTTTACCTTGCGGTGATCCACGCGATGCCGCTGGCCTTGAGCGCGGGTATCGTGAGATTGCCGCAGTTGCCGGTGCTAAACTCATTGTCTACCTCAAAGATGAAACCAATTTTGGATCTGACAAGGATGCAGGTCTCGATGCGGTTGCACGTCTGGTTAACGACGATATTTGTCTTGGAATCAAGTATGCGGTGGCGCGAGCAGATCCGTCGGAAGACGCGTATCTCAAGGCTCTACTTGCGCGCGTGGATCGACGGTGCGTTGTCAGTGGTATTGGCGAACGACCAGCATTGGTTCACCTGCGCGACTGGAAGTTACCTGGATTTACGACCGGATCAGGATGCATCGCGCCGCGGTTGAGTCAAATGTTGTTTGAGGCGTGTGAGCGCGAAGATTTCGACGCGGCAACGGATCTGCGCGCCAGATTTCTGCCGCTCGAAGACTTGCGTGATGCGTGGGGGCCAGCGCGAGTATTGCATCATGCGACTGAATTGGCTGGAATCGCGAAAACAGGAGCGATTGTGCCTTATGTTTCCCCGTTGAGCGACCAGCAAATAGAAGAACTGGCGGTTGTGGCTCGCCCCTACAAATGCTTATGAATGTGTCGAAAGTCAGATGGGGCCTCATCGGTTGTGGCGACATTTCGCGAAAGCGCGTCGCTCCTGCATTGCGCGATTCTCCACTATGCGAGCTGATCGCGGTCAACAGGGCAAAGGCACAACTAGCAGAGTCGTTCGCCGGCGAATTCGGTGCTCGGCGGTGGTACTCGGATTGGCAACAGTTGCTGTTGGACCATGAGATCGACGCCGTCTACGTCGCCACGCCGGTCCACTTGCATGCTGAACAAACAATCGCCGCGGCTGAGGCAGGCAAACACGTGTTATGTGAAAAGCCAATGGCACTCGATGTGGCTGAGTGCGATCGGATGATTGCGGCCTGCCACTCCAATAACGTGAAGCTGGGTGTTGCTTACTACCGTCATTTCTATCCTGTCGTGCGCCGTGTGAAGGAGTTAGTTGACTCAGGCGAACTCGGCATTCCGATTATCGTTCAAATGAACGCATTTGAGTGGTTTGATCCTAAACCGTCTGATGCGCGTTCGTGGCTGATCAGGAAAGATCTTTCAGGTGGCGGGCCGATGTTTGATTTCGGCTGCCACCGCATAGAGGTGTTACTGGATTTATTCGGTTGCGTCCGGGACGTTAAGGCGACATTGGGCAACCTATTCTTTGAACGAGAAGTGGAAGACGTTGCCACTGCCGTTTTCCAGTTCGAACGAGGAGTATATGGAAGCTTGACTGTAACTCATGCAGCGCAAGAACCGCAGGATACTTTCGCTCTGTTTTGCTCGAATGGTTCGATTCACATTTCTGTTTTGAACGAGGGAACGATGCGAGTGTTGAATGGCGCTGGCGAGCGAACTGAAGCGCATTCCAATGCAAAGAATATTCACCAACCGTTGATTGACGATTTTGCGCGTGCTGTTTTGGAGAACCGCGAGCCGCTTGTTACCGGTGAGATTGGGCGAGAGGTAGCTTTAGTGGAAGAAAGAATCTACGAGTGGCTATCTTAAAATATTCACCACAGCGTTGGTGGCTCCTTGTGCTTCTATTCGCAGCGATGCTGATCAGCTACGCGCATCGTAGTGCGCTGAGCGTTGCCGTCGCCGCGAAGTCATCATCAATGACGGCTGATCTTCAGTTGTCGGAAGCAAGTGTTGGCGTGTTGCTCTCGGGGTTCTTCTGGGTTTATTCCTTCATGCAGGTTCCTTCCGGCTGGTTGGTCGATCGGTTCGGGGTTAAAAGAGCTTACTCGCTAGGCTTCGCTGCCTGGTCGCTCACCTGCGCCTGCACTGGCTTCGTCAACAGTTTTGCTACGCTGATTGGTTTACGGGTAGCACTCGGCGCCGGACAAGCAATATCTTTTCCCGCTTCGTCGCGAGCAGTAGCGAATTGGTTTCAGGAGCGAGAGCGCGGCACCGTAACGGCAATCTATCTGACTGGTGTTCGGCTGGGCACCGCGCTCAGCAGTATTGTCGGCGCCTACTTCCTGGCTCGCTACAGTTGGAAGCTCTTTTTCATCGTGATCGGATTGATACCGATGATCTGGTTGCTTCCCTGGTGGAAATTTCTTACGAGGTGGGAAACCACGTCTGCTACAGAACGCAAAGCAACCTCAGAGGAAACAGCTTCTTTTATTGATGGACTCGGTTTGTTGAGAAGACGAAGCGTCTTTGGGATCTTTCTCGGCTTTTTCGCTTACGACTACGCCTGGTTTGTGTTCATCACCTGGTTACCGCGCTATCTCACGAAGGAACGAGGCTTCACGGACAATGAGATGGCACTCTACAGCGCTGCACCGTTTCTTATCATGTCGGCAATCATCATTGTTTCAGGACTGCTGAGCGATTGGTTGGTCAGACAAGGACGCGAAGAGAAACTCGTCCGAAAGGTCTTCATTCTCATTGGACTCGCTGTCGGTTGTTTGATCGTGCCGGCCGGAATAGTGAGCGATAAGATGACGGCCGTTTGGTTGTTAACCATTTCCTTGTGTGGGCTCGGCATCTGCTCACCGAATACGTGGACTTTGACGCAGGCCGTTTGCCACAAGAAGATCGTCGGGACAGTCTCAGGCATTCAGAACTTCGGCGGCAATCTTGGGGGCATACTTGCTCCTGCGCTTACCGGTTTCATCGTTCAGGCTAGCGGCTCTTTTGCTGTAGCACTCGGATTAGTAGGGGCGGTGTTAGTCGTGGGAATGGCGGCTTATTGGTTTTTGATCTCAGAGCAAGTGGAGATATAGGACCTATAGGACGTATAAGTCTTATAAGATCTATTGGAGATGAAGAAAACTCCGGATCAACTTCGCAGTCATCGGTGGTTTGACGGGGACGACGTACGTTCGTTTGGTCATCGCTCGCGCACCAAACAGATGGGCTATGCGCTCGAAGACTTTCAGGGAAAACCCGTCATCGCCATCATCAATACCTGGAGCGACCTGGCCACGTGCCACAGTCATTTTCGTCTTCGGGCTGAAGAAGTGAAACGTGGTGTTTGGCAGGCGGGTGGTTTTCCTGTTGAGCTTCCGGCAATGTCAGTCAGCGAAACCTACATGAAGCCGAGTCCGATGATGTATCGGAACTTTCTCGCAATGGAAACGGAGGAGCTGCTTCGCAGTCAACCAATTGATGGTGTGGTGCTGATGGGTGGCTGCGACAAGACGACCCCGGGCTTGTTGATGGGGGCGATCAGTATGAACTTGCCGGCGATCTATCTTCCTGCTGGCCCGATGTTGCGCGGCAACTGGAACGGAAGAGTGCTGGGCAGCGGCAGTGACGTCTGGAAATTCTGGGCGGAGAAGCGCGCGGGAAACATTAGTGATTGTGAATGGTCCGAGTTGGAGGACGGCATCGCACGTAGTCCGGGCCATTGCATGACGATGGGCACAGCATCGACGATGACGGCAATAGCAGAAACGCTCGGACTAACGTTGCCCGGTGCTTCGTCAATTCCGGCGGTAGATGCGAATCATGCGCGTATGGCAACAAGCTGCGGGCGACGAATCGTCGAAATGGTTTGGGACGACCTGAAGCCACGCGACATTCTGACTGAGGCTTCGTTCAGAAATGCGATCACCGCTGACATGGCAATTGCCGGATCGACGAACGCCATCATTCACCTCGTGGCGCTGGCCGGACGCGCTGGCATTCGTCTCGAATTGCGGAAGTTTGACGAAATATCCCAGCACACGCCAATGATTGCGAATATTCGTCCTTCCGGCGAATACCTGATGGAAGATTTTTATTACGCCGGCGGTCTGCGGGCCTTGCTGAAACAGATCAGAGATCTGCTCGACCTCGACACGTTAACAGTGTCTGGAGAAACTCTTGAACACAGCATTGAAACGGCGCGCGTCTTTAACGACAAAGTTATTCGCTCGCTGGACCATCCTGTTTCTAGTTCAGGCGGGACCGCAGTCCTTTATGGCAACCTGGCGCCAGACGGTGCAGTCATAAAACCGACTGCCGCGGAACCGCGCTTGCTGAAACATGTGGGCCCAGCCGTTGTTTTCAAGGACTACGATGATCTGGTGGTGCGCATCGACGATGAAGCTCTGCCCGTGGATCGGGATTCTGTGCTGGTGTTGCAAAACGCGGGGCCACTCGGCGGTCCGGGCATGCCTGAATGGGGGATGTTGCCGATTCCGCGAAAGCTGCTGTCCCAGGGCGTACGCGACATGCTTCGGATTTCAGACGCACGAATGAGTGGTACTTCCTACGGCGCCTGCGTGTTGCATGTTTCGCCAGAGGCGTTCATTGGTGGACCATTGGCGCTGGTACACGATGGAGATTTGATTGCGTTGGATGTCGCGGGCCGCAGATTAGATCTCCGCGTCAGTGATGATGAACTGGCCCAACGACGGGCCAGTTGGAAACCTCGGCCGGCGCACTACGAACGTGGCTTTGGCGCACTGTATGCGGCGCACGTTACGCAAGCAGACAAAGGCTGTGATTTCGATTTTTTGGAGGCGGGAGCAGAGACTGCTGAGCCGCAGATACATTGATCCGGTGGTTGTTTAGCGGTCGGCAAAGATGGAGTTGATCGTGGTGCCATCCACAGCATCCTCACCAAAAGTAAAGGTTCCCTGCTCTTTCATTTCGCGCGCGGCACGAAGAAAAGCTCCTAAAGCGCAACGAGCGAGCCCACTGCCGACGCTGATTCGCTTCACTCCGATTGCAGATAGTTCAGGTACACTGATTCGCACGCCTTTCAAACTCATAATCACATTCACTGGCCGGTCAACCGAGCGTACGAGAGTCGTGATGTCGTCGACCGTTCTGAGACCGGGCGCATAAAGCACGTCGGCGCCGGCTTCCTGATACATCTGCAATCGCTCGATCGTATCTTTCAAGTCGGGCTTGCCGACGAGGTAGTTCTCGGCGCGCGCAGTGAGCATGAATGGAAAGGGGAGGGAATGGGCCGCTTCCGCCGCTGCTCTGATTCGATCAGCAGCGAGTCCACGATCGTAGATCGGATCGTCTTTCCGCTCAGTCGAATCCTCAATTGAACCGCCGGCAGCGCCTGTAGCTCCTGCTAGTCGAATCGTTTCTGCAACCGTCGCGGGCGCGTCGCCGAAGCCGTTCTCGAGATCGATGCTGACGGGCAGATCGGTCGCAGCCGCAATCGCTGCCGCATGTTCCAGCATGTTCTCGCGACCTACGTTGTGATCTGCTTTTCCGACTGAGAAAGCATATCCGGAACTGCTCGTGGCGAGCGCCTCGAAGCCTAAGTGTTGGAGCAGTCGAGCGCTTCCGATGTCCCACGGGTTTGGAATAATGAACGTTCCCGGGCGTTTGTGCAGTTCTGCGAAAGCGGCAGCCTTTTCAGCTTGGGTTAACATGAGATTCTCCTCATCTGTGTCTTGATGGGAGCATTGTAGAGATGATGTGAGTCATTCACCAACCTCGGCGCCAAACAGTCGCGGAATCCGCGGAGCTGGGTTTGTGCGTTTCCCTGGACGAGATGTTATAAGCTGTTGGAAGGGATGTGATTCAAGATGATCAAGAACAGTTTGTCTGGCATATTGCTCTGTTTGCCACTGGCGGCAGGAATGTTTTTGCCAGCCGGGTCTTGTAATGAGCTAAAGGTGCACAAAACCTCCAACATGAATCAAAACCAAAACAGCAGTGCGCCGGTTGTACAGAAAAAGTTGAATGGCATGTGGGGTGGTCAAGGGGTTTCTATGGAAGTCACCGATAACGGCGCCCGTCTCGATTTTGACTGCGCGACGGGAAGCATTACTGAAGCCATCGCACCCGACAGCGCCGGAAAGTTTACTGTCAAAGGTTTGTTTGCACGGCAACGTCCTGGACCAACGCGTGAAGGCGAGGAAAATGATGGCCAACCGGCAACCTATACAGGCGTGATCGACGGAGAGAATTTGACATTGACTATTACCTTGGCCCGAAGCAATGAAAAGGCGGGAACCTTCACGCTCGGTCACGGCAAGCCGGCCCGAATCAGAAGGTGCGGGTAGTGACCTACGGGATTGGTTTCCTTACTGAAAAAAAGAGGGCGCTGACACTAATGCCAGCGCCCTTTTTTCTCTTAATCATCGATGCGACTACTTCTGGATCACGATGCTGCTTCCCAGCCCAATTGCGGCCGAGGGATCGGCGGCATCACTGGCGCCCATTTGATTGTCGAAGACAATGACTCCGGTGTTCTTATTCCAGATCTTGAGCCGGAACTTATCCACACCGTCACCTCCGTTCGCATCGCCATCAACAACAGTCAGGATAAAGTCATAACCGGATGCTCCGTTCACTTTACCAAAGCCCTGGAACTGCGCCCGGTTCCCGACAATCGCCAGGTATTCGTAGCTCAAGGAGTTGAACTCAAAATTTCCCAACTTGAAGTTGACTTCAGTTTGCCCCTTGGGATTCGTGGCAGCGGTGTACTTGGAATTAAAACCAAATCCAAGTTTCCCAATTAAGCTGAGATCACGCAGGTAAGATCCAGCCGGCACCATCACCCAGCCGCCACCAATCGTATAACCGCCACTGGGATCATAGATGACCACAATCGCTTCCAAATCTCCGGCTGTGGTTGTCAAGGTCGAAATTCCTGAGTTGTCGGTCACCTTCATACTTACCTTGTACACCCCAGGCGTAGTGAAGGTGTAGGTTCCTTTCACGGTTCCGTTCGCAAGGCCTTTGGGCTCCACGACCGTTCCCGGGATTGTTGTACTTCCAACGATAAACTGACCCGTATGAGTTTTGCCGCCGACGTCCCAGAACGTACCGGCGAAGTTTACCGGCGTGTTTATCTTAAACGCCGCACCGCTCACTGGCGCTGCGATGTTGTGGGCAACGATAACCGGGGTTGACTTGGTGGTGACGTTACCCGCCGCATCGGTACATGTGGTCGTGACGGTGTAGATGCGGCCATTGCCACTGCCGCCGCGTTCCGCTCGCAGACGGACGTGATGATTGTCGACGATCACCCAGTCAGGCGACGTATCGCCATCTCCGGTGCCATCAACTGGCTCGTTACTGGTTACCGAGAGAACGCAATTCAACCCGGCACAGTTATCCGAGGCCGTGTAATCAACCGTCACGTCACGCATCGAATGGTTTGGCGGCCACAGCGACTGCGGCGTTGCCGTGGGATTGCTTAACGTGGGTGGCTGAGTATCGTTGACCGTGACGTCAAAGGTACTAGTAGCCCCCGAGGTAGACGTGGTCGTAACCGTTGTTGTGCCTACGGGGAAGAATGATCCCGAGGCTGGTTTACTAGTCAACACGCCACAACTTCCGGTCGAGGTTGCCGCAGGGTAATTCACAATTGCGCCGCATTGATCCGGGTCGTTTCCGACCGTGATGTTGTTTTGCTGATTGATCGTGCAAGTCTGGCAAACGCCTCCGCCATCAGCGCCCGACAGCAAGCCCGAGACCGTTCCCGTGTAACTCGCACACCCTGCATTTACGTTTACTTCATGGATGACGAGCACGAACGACTGGCCCGCCGGTACATTGAACGAGAATCTCGCAACACCGGCAAAACTTGCACCGGCGTCAGCGAGATAATTCTGAGACAGGTTAGCCGGGTTAAAGCTGCCGAGATAGGCGGCATAGAAGATGTTGGTACCGCACCCCGACGTTACATTAACCGTTACGCATGCAGTGGCATTGCCTGAATTAGTGAATGTGTAAGTATCGTAACGCCGGTTAGGCAACAAGTCCTGCGTTCCCGGATAGACCTTCGCGACGGCGCACGAACTGGCGACACCATTGCGCACCATTCGTCCGGTCATGGTGGTATCGCCTGCCGCAATGGAGCCGCCAAAAAGCATGACTGGCGTATTGCAGGTGGGTTTTGAGAAATTGGTGACAAACACACCCTGATCGGTTGTCACCGTCAGCGTGAAGTTGATCGGTGTGCCGCAAACAAAGGCCGGCGAAGTGCTGAACTCGAAAGGCACGGCGTTCGTGTTGCTGGCTCCGTGCACGATGTTTGGATATGGCGAGTTTGGCTGTTCCACGCTAACGCCCGGCGTATTCGTGGACAAGACAGCAGAAACATTTGTGGCTCCCGCACAACCCGCATTTGCCAGGTCAACGATCAGTGAGTTGCACTCGTTCGTGTTGATGACGGTATCTCCATTACCACCAGAGACGGTGCTCGCGTTAACTTTCATCAGTGGTGAGCCACTTAGGCACACACTGTGGTTGGTCGTGCCGCCATTACTAATCGTGACGTTAGCTGAGGGCGACGTTAAGCAACTAGCGCTTTCGGCGGCAACCTGAACCGTGTAAGCGCCAGGCGCAAGTTTGATCGAATAGCTACCGTCGGCAAGGGTTACGCCCGTATGTCCATCAGAAACCTTGACCAGGGCGCCGACCACTGGCGCGCCAGTGTCGCAGTAAGTGATCGTGCCGGAAAGCGTACCCATCTCTGCGGGCGTGCATTCAGCAAACTTGAACCTGCCGATACGCGTCTGCCAGCCAACCGCGCTGGCAGCCTGGCCTGCCGCAGTGTAGTACTCATTTGTGTACCAGAAGGTGCAATCGTCCGAGGGGTCAACGGTCAAACCGCTGTAATCCCCCCAGCGATTACCGGTGCTGGTTTGCACGCCCGTGCCAGCGATTAACGTGGCTTCGCCCTGAGTGAGTCCTCCTGGAGCGTCGCCGGCCAGCCTGCCCGCATAGCGAATGCCGGGGCGGACGTTTCCGCCGGCAGCGCCGCTGGAAACGCTGTAACCAACCGCGAGATTACCCTGGTGATCTTCTGCAGCACTGCCTAACCAGCGGCTGACTCCGTCCGCCGGAGCAAAAGTAGCCTGTTCCTGGACCACGAAATTTCCGCCGGGTAAAACGCGGCGAAGTTCGTAATACCGGATGCCGGCGCGGAAGGTCCCGAAGACCGTGGATCCCGGCGCTCCGACGCTGTGAGTCAGGACCAGCGTTTCAAATCCGCCTTGGTTGCGATATTGCAATCGGTGCATCAACCGGTCGTTGATAACGTCAAGGGCCGTGGTGACTGTTGCCGCAGGCGATGGTTGGGGCACTGCCCGTCTTCCTGCCGGCTTAATCACGCTGAATGGCGCGACCGGCAGCGGAGCTGGGTAAGTGCTTTCGGGGCGCTCCGTGAAAGTAGAATTGGCCGGGATGTTGAAGTCGGCATGAAAATCAAAGAGCCGTAATCCGGTTGCCGGATCGCCAAAGTCAGTCGTCGTAAAGTAAATGAAAGTGTTTGGTCTCCCAGGCGGTGGTGGTTTTAAGCCGTCTACATCCGAAGGCAGCGAACCTCCAATTCCTTCCGGATGACTGGCGAGATTCAAATTGAAGTAGATAAAGTTGGCCGTTGGGTCGCCGACAAGCATCTTGAGGCGATTGAACGCATAAGCTCCCGTGCCGTTAAATGGCCCGCCCAAAGTGAACTGATGGACCATCATGTAATAGCCGTCAGGCCACACTCCCAGTTTTGGATAATCGGGAAACTCATTTCCGGGTGTGATGAAGTCATAAAGAAAATACGCTCCCGTTGGATCAGGCGTTTTCGAGATCGCGATACACTCATGGTAAGGCGGAGCATTGGTGGCGGTAAAAGCAAACTGGCTGAGCAGCCAGCGATCGGATAGCGGGTCGTAAAGCACGATTGGGTCTCCGGCATCCGGAGCGGCGCACTGTCCACCCAAAGGTGCGAAGAGGGCGCTGAGTCGAAAGGGAGCAGTTAACGGCGTCCCTGCTTTATTCCAAACGCGCACCAGCAGGTTTGTTTGTTGGACGTAGTGATTTGGACCGACGTCCCCGTTGGTATCCGGCGGCGATAAATTGCCAAAACCCGCAGCTATATTTTCAGCGCGTCCCAGGCCGTCGAAAGTAAGTGAAGGCGCTGGAATATTTATGGTGGGCGCTTCTAATTGGACCACAGTATCTCGCCGTAAAGATTCAAGGCTTGAGGTTCGTTGGGCCTTGGAAATCGCCGTCTCAGAAACCTCGCGAACAGCTCGGTTCTCAGCGGATTCCTGTTCGCCTCCCTCGACGTCAGACTCAACCGTGGCAGGGCCCGAAGCAACTTGGCTCAGCGGTGCTGATTCGGCAAAGTTCTCCGCTTGAACAGATATGGGTTGAGCTGGAGTTGCGTCCTGTAATGATCTGATGGGTCTTGCAGCGGCTCCCGATTTCGGAGTTGTAGTTTTTGGCTTTCGCTTGTTTGAAGAAGGTGCCGTAGTTTCGCGCGAAGGTCCTTTGGGACCCTGGCCTCCTCCAGTGCGCTGGGCTTCACTGATCGGTATTAGCAGAGCTAACGCAAAGAAAACTGAGAGTGCTAGTAGTAAAAGTCGCGTGGATTTCATGATTCGTGTCTCCCTTCCAGGTTCTACCCGGAGTTCCAACGAGAAGGTGTCTTACACACAGATAAATGGGACGACCGAGTTTGTCTGAGGCTTCAGACGGACTTTGAGGTTTCAAATGTGAGGCACTTCAGCGGGTCAGACAACGTTTAGTGAAAACGAGCGAGAATTCAACCCAAAGAGCCTCCGGATAATTACGAACCCATGCACTCTTGCTGGCCACGATCAACCCGAGGTAATAATTTTGGTACTTTGCGAGGTGCGCGGCACGATATATGAGATTTTGAACGGAGTCAAATATTTTGGCCCTACTTGTTATCAGCTTCCAAATGACTGCGTGATACACTCGTTTGCGTCACACGTTTTGACGAGGTTAGGTAAGGTTGGCGCAGAAGCCTTCACAGTGTGCCCCTGTAGCTCAACGGTTAGAGCAGCAGACTCATAATCTGTTGGTTCGGGGTTCGAATCCCTGCGGGGGCACCAATCAACTGGCGAGGGGTCTTACACTTACGCCGTCAGACTGTTGGGCAGATAACTGCTCAACAGCAAGATGGCGCGAAGATGGCGCGATTTGTTTGGTGCTACGATCGCGCTTCTTCCTTGGAAACCTCACGACCTTACCGAGCTTGGCGTTGGTCAGAGTATTAACTGCATGACACAGGTTCGCCGGCGTCTGATGAGTGTAAACACTCGTCATTCTTACCGACGCGTGACCGAGTAGATCTCTAATATCCCATTCATGAACGCCATTGGCTCTTAGACGCGTTGCGAAGGTATGTCGCGTGTCGTGGAATCTGAGATTCACGAGCCCCGCATCTTCGCAAGCATGCCGCCAGCCTGTCTTGATGGAATCGATGTTGATACCCGTACGCGAATTGCTGAACACAAACTCCTGCGGTCCGGCATCCTGCTTGAGCATTATCAATTCCTTAAAGACGATGTCGTTCATTGGGATAGTTCGAGTCCTACCCGTCTTGCTCTTGGCGATGAAAATCGTCCGAGCGAGAAAGTTCACGTGTTCCCATTGCAAACCAAGAATCTCACCGCGCCGCATCCCTGTGCTAAGGGCGATCGTGACTACGGATCGAATGTGATCTCGCCTGCCAGTGAGTTGCGCAAACAATTTCTTCTCTTCCTCTGCGGTGATGAACCTTTCGCGACTCGGGCTCTCCTTCAGCAGGCGCACCCGCCTCATCGGATTCGAGTCGATCAGTTCATTGTCAAAAGCCATTGAGAGGATTTTCGAGAGACAAGCAAGATCGCGGTTGACGCTCGCCGGAGTCCTCGGCCTGGGCCGATCCTCCTTGTCGTGCTTGGTCGGCGTCGCCAACCGCTCGCGCTTGAAGTTCTCGATCATCATTGGCTTGATGTCCCGCAGATGCTTCTCACCAAAGAAGTCTTTGAGCGTAACCGAGCGCTGTTCATCCTCGCGGTGACTGCGCTTGTTCGCTTTCGACCATGGTAAGAATGTTTCATCGACAAATTCAGAGAAGAGTTTCTTTCCCGGACTGTACCTCCGTTCATAGATCGCTTCTCTGATTTGGCTCTCGGCTCGTTGAGCCTGAGCCAGAGTTCGCGCGCCGGGAACCGATTGATGGATGTATTGGCCTTGCAGACTGAATTCAATCCACCAGGTGCCTTCGTCCCAATCGGTGTCGGTGCGCTTGAGTCTCCTTCCTTTGTATCGTTTGTAAATTGCCATTCGGCTGTTCTCCCTTCTGGAAAAGGAATCCCAGCCGTCAAAGTGGCTCGATTCTAAATCCAGAGGAGTTTG
>Ga0070706_100000140_pt1 | contig 91590 bp, 70 predicted proteins | sample KBSK5501metaG_FD_65476 | JGI IMG/M metagenome (GOLD analysis project Ga0070706, IMG submission 65476) | Corn, switchgrass and miscanthus rhizosphere microbial communities from Kellogg Biological Station, Michigan, USA - KBS K5-50-1 metaG | ecosystem: Host-associated > Plants > Roots >...
GATCAACGCCGGTTGAGTTGAACTTTTTGGATGTCGAGAAATTGACGTTCTCGGAAGAAGAATGATAGTGAAACGATGAATGATGAATGAGGTAATGATGAATCCGGAATCTGAAATCATCATTCATTGTTCAGCGTTCATCGTTTGATGGAAGGGGAGAGCTACGGCGCCGCTCGGCGCCTGCTCGCAACGGACCCAAATTATGGCAAAGAAAATAACTGCGTACATAAAGCTGCAAGTACCGGCCGGGAAGGCTAATCCGGCTCCTCCAATCGGTCCCGCGCTTGGTCAACATGGCGTAAACATCATGGAGTTCTGCAAGGCGTTTAACGCCAAGACCGCAAACGCGGGCGATATGACGATCCCGGTGGTCATAACGGTCTACGCGGATCGCTCGTTTACGTTTATCACCAAGACGCCGCCGGCCGCGGATCTGCTGAAGAAAGCGGCGGGGATCGACAAAGGCTCCGCGCGTCCGAACCGCGACAAGATCGGAACGGTGACGCGCAAGCAGATCGAAGAGATCGCGCGAACCAAGCTGCCTGACTTGAACACGACTTCGGTCGAGTCAGCGATGAAGACGATCGAAGGCACAGCCCGCAACATGGGACTCGAAGTTGTGGGATAGGGATCTGACTCGATCTTGCTGAAAGGATCCCCGTAGGAGCACCGGACACGGAACCGGCTTCGGGAGCCTGATTCAGGACATCGAGGGCGACTGAACAAAAGGGAGTGGCTTAGCTTTCAATGCGGCCACGTTAGTCACCTGGAGAAAAAATATGGCGGGAAAGAAATACAAAGAAGCCGCGGCTCAGGTCGATCGCAATAAGGCATATTCGATCGATGAAGCGGTCGAGCTTACAAAGAAAGTAGCGTTTGCGAAATTCGATGAGACGGTCGAATTGGGAATGACGCTGGGCGTCGATCCGCGTAAGGCCGATCAACTGGTGCGCGGCACGGTGGTGCTTCCTCACGGGCTCGGCAAGTCAAAGCGAGTCGTGGTCATCGCATCAGCCGATAAGACTCAGGAAGCTCAGGAGGCAGGCGCCGACGAGGTTGGCGGCGAAGACATCGTCAACCGGATAAAAGGCGGATGGCTCGATTTCGATGCGCTGATCGCGACGCCTGACATGATGAGGGCGGTTGGTCAGCTCGGAAAAATTCTGGGCCCGCGTGGACTGATGCCCAATCCAAAAACGGGAACCGTGACACCTGAAGTTGGCCGCGCGGTGCGCGAGACCAAGGCCGGCAAGATCGAGTTCCGCGTCGACAAAACTGGAGTCATTCACGCGCCAGTCGGGAAAGTGAGCTTCGACAAAGAGCGGCTTGCTGAGAATGCCAAGACTCTGATCGATGCAGTGATGCGCGCCAAGCCTTCGGCGGCGAAAGGCAAGTACGTCAAGAACGCAACGATCTCATCGACAATGGGACCGGGGATCAGGTTGAACACGGCGGAGTTTTAGGTTTTAGATTTGGATTTTGGATTTGGGACCCCGGAGGGCGCTGTTAATCCAAAATCGGCATCCAAAATCCCAATCGCTTGGGGGAAGAATTGTGAAGACAAAGCTACAAAAAGAAAAAGAGATCGAGATCCTGCACAGAGAATTCGAGGAATCTCCGAATGCGCTGCTGGTTGCGTTTCAGGGAATCAAAGTGGCCGACGACGAACGGCTGCGCCGCGAGCTTCGCCAGGCGAGCATTTCGTATCGCGTCGTGAAGAACACGCTCGCGATTCGCGCCGCCGATGGAACGCCGCTCGAACAGATCAAGGGCAGTTTTACCGGCTCGACAGCCGTCGCGCTTTCGAAGACCGACCCGGTTTCGCTGGCGAAGCTGCTTTCGAAATGGGCAAAAGAGAAACCGGTCTTTTCATTCAAGGCTGCCGTGGTTGAAGGGCGGTCGATCGATGTCAAAGACATCGAGGCCCTCTCAAATCTGCCGTCCAAGGAAGAGTTGGTGTCGAAGATCCTCTTCCTGATCAACAGCAGCGCGCAAAGATTTGCGGTTGCGACGGCGGGCGTCGCGCGAAACCTGGCGATTGTCCTGGAACAGGTGCGAGCGCAAAAGGAAGCGCAACAGGGAGAAGTCGCGCCGGCGGAATGAGGATTCAAAATCGCGCTCGAGCTTGTGGAGGCCTGCGCGCGATTGATGCAATGTTAACGGCCGCCTGGTGGTGTCAGTGAGGCGGCTCGGATGGCTCGCGATAACGGAGATGCGCCGAAGTCGCGGACGATGGATTGAGGGCGAGAATCAAAGCGCCGTCATCAGCTAAGGAATGAATCGGAGGACACGAAAGTCATGTCAGAGAAGCTTCAGGGAATAGTCGATCAACTCAAGGAAATCTCGCTGTTAGAGGCTTCACAGTTGGTTAAGATGGTGGAAGAGACATTCGGCGTATCGGCCGCCGCGGCTGCGGTCGCTGCTGCTCCGGCAGCGGGCGGTGCGGCTGCCGCTCCCGCGGTTGAGGAGAAAGACGAGTTCGACGTCATCCTCACCGGAATGGCGGATCCGGCGAAGAAAATCGGGATCATCAAGGTCGTTCGTGAGATCACAGCTCTCGGTTTGAAAGAAGCCAAGGACCTGGTCGAAGCGGCGCCGAAGGCAGTGAAGGAAGCGGCACCCAAGGAAGAGGCCGAGGCACTCAAGAAGAAACTGACTGATGCCGGAGCGACCGTCGAACTGAAATAGTCCTTTGTCACTAGTCCCTGGTCATCGGCTGAAGGCAAATGTTGACGAGGCGCTCGAGGGGCTAATAACGAGTGATCGATACGAACGGACCTTGACCGGTCCGGTTTCGGTGTGTAGTATCGGGGCATAGCAACGAATAGGGGCGGCGACGATAAGAAGATTATTTGGCGGCTCAAAAACACGCGAAGATCGCGGTCGGAGTAAGTGTCTCCGGCCGTGCTTCGCCTTTGTGCATGGTAAAGTCCGAAAGCTTGCAGCGGGTTCCAATTGTCTGGCTTTGAGAGATTTCCTCGCGTGACTTACCCCGTTTTGCGTGGACGAAAAAATCTTCCGGCGAAGGCTGGGATTAGTGTGACCGGCTGCAAGCTTTTCTTGCCATCTAATTTCGAGGGAGAAACATGTCAGCACTAGCGAATACTGGAAATGGCGCAAGCCGAGAGCGGTACGATTTTTCTCGAATCAAAACAGCGATCAGAATTCCTAACCTGATTGAAGTCCAGCGTCAGTCTTACAACCGCTTCCTCCAGATGGATCTGCTTCCGGCGGAACGCGAGAACACCGGGCTCCAGGCAGTCTTCAGGTCCGTGTTTCCGATTACCGACTTTCGCGAAACCTCTCAGTTGGAATTCGTTGAGTACTCGATCGGAAATTGGCAGTGCAAGTGCGGACAGCTCGAAGGGCTTTACCATTTGCGCACCAATTGCCGGTCTTGCGGGGCCATCCTGCGGGTTAACCCGTACGCGGCCGAAGAGCAGACCTGCGCGCAGTGCGGCACGATGAACACCGTGTCGCCGGTGTTGTGCGACAACTGCGGCGAACCGGTTACGCTTCAGCACAAGCATTCAGAAAAGGAATGCCAGGAAAAGTCGATGACCTACGCGGTGCCCTTGAAGGTCAAGATTCGCCTGACCGTTTGGGACACTGACGAGGACACCGGCCAGAAATCGATTCGCGATATCAAAGAAGAGGAAGTCTTCTTCGGCGAGATCCCATTGATGACCGACAACGGCACATTCATCATCAACGGGACCGAGCGTGTGATCGTCAGCCAGCTTCACCGCTCGCCGGGCGTGTTCTTCGAAAAAGAGAATAACAATACTTACTTCCTTGCGAAGGTCATTCCGTATCGCGGCTCGTGGGTCGAATTCGAATACGACACCAAGAACCTGCTGTACGTGCGCATCGACCGCAAGCGCAAGTTTCTTGGCACCGTCTTTCTTCGCGCGCTTGGTTTGATGGAGAAAATCGACCTGGACCGGATGGGTTCGGACGCGCAACTTGAGGATGAAATCAAGAAGTCGAGTTTTACCGACTCCGAAGTCCTGCGGATGTTCTACACGCCGCACAAAGCTAAGGTCAAAGACGGACATCTGCACTTTGAGCCAAGCGAAGGATTGATCGGCTTGCACGTAGCCGAGACGATCGAGGACCGGTCGGGCGAGGTGATCGCACGCGGCGGGGCTCACGGTAAGAAGCTCACCAGACGTGACGTGGATGCGTTGCGCAGAGCAAAGATCAAATCAGTAACGGTAGATCCGCAGGAGGTCGAAGGCGCTTTCCTTATTGATGACGTCGTGAATACCGAAACCGGTGAAGTGATCGCTGAAACCAACACCGAACTGACCCAGCGCGAATGGCAACAGATCGTCGAGTCGGGTGTCGGCGAGGTTGAATTGTTCTTCCCCGAGCGAGACGACGCCGGCGTGGTCACCAGCCAGACGCTCAAGAAGGATTCGGTGAAAACGCCGCGAGACGCGATCCTCGAGATCTATCGCAAGATGAGGCCGGGCGATCCTCCAACGATCCTGACCGCGTGGAACCTTTTCCGCGGAATGTTTTTCGATGAGCGAAAGTTCGACTTTTCACGGGTTGGAAGATTGAAGGCCAATATCAAGCTCGGAAAGCCTGAGCGCGATCGTTTGGATCAGCAGACATTGTCGACTCACGACTTCGTAGACGTGATCGCCTATGTGCTTAAGATGCGCAAGGGCCTCGGCGACGCCGACGACATCGATCACCTGGGCAATCGCCGCGTGCGAGCGGTGGGCGAGCTTCTCGAGAACCAGTTCCGCATCGGACTCGTTCGCATGGAGCGAGCGATCAAAGAAAAGATGTCGATCCATCAGGAGATGCAGACCGCGATGCCCCGCGATCTGATCAATGCCAAGCCCGTCACCGCCGCCGTTCGCGAGTTCTTCGGATCGTCGCAGTTGTCCCAGTTTATGGATCAGACAAATCCGCTTTCTGAGATCACGCATAAGCGGCGGCTGTCCGCGCTCGGACCCGGAGGTCTGTCGCGCGAACGTGCCGGATTCGAAGTGCGCGACGTGCATCCAACGCACTACGGACGCATTTGTCCGATCGAGACGCCTGAAGGTCCGAACATCGGATTGATCTCATCTCTTTCGTGCTTTGCGCGGATCAACGAGTTCGGCTTTATCGAATCGCCTTATCGCAAGGTCGAAAACGGACGTGTGATCGATTTCGTTAGGATCACGTCCGCCGGTGAGAGCGAGCACACCGCCGGCGATCACGTCTCGAGAGACTCGGTCGATCGCGAGAACAAGAAACTGGCCGCGGAGGGTCGTCAGCCATCCGAATTCGAGCCGTATCCGTTTTACCTGTCCGCTTGGGAAGAAGATCGCTACACGATCGGCCAGGCTTCGATCGAGATCGACAAGCAGAACCGCATAGTCCAGGAGCGGACCACCGCGCGAAAGGCTGGTGAATTCAAACCGGCGACCCGCGATGAGATCGAGTTCATTGACGTAAGTCCGAAGCAGTTGGTTTCGGTCGCCGCGTCGCTGATTCCGTTTCTCGAGAACGACGACGCCAACCGCGCGTTGATGGGATCGAACATGCAACGCCAGTCGGTCCCGCTGCTGCGTGCCGAAGCGCCGCTCGTGGGCACCGGCATGGAGCGCGTGACGGCGCAGGATTCGGGCGCGGTCGTTATCGCGAAGCGCGACGGCGTTGTCGATTCGGTTGACTCGGAGCGAATAATCATCCGCGCGGAACACGGAATCGCTGGCGGAACCACTTCGCGAGAGATCAACGCGGACATCTATCAGCTCACGAAGTTCAAGCGTTCGAACCAGAACACCTGCATCAATCAAAAGCCGATCGTTCGCGAGAATCAGATCGTGAAGAAAGGCGACGTGATCGCCGACGGTCCGTGCACGCAACTGGGCGAGCTGGCCCTGGGACGCAATGTGCTGGTCGCGTTCATGCCGTGGCGCGGATACAACTTCGAGGACGCGATTCTCGTTTCCGAGAAGCTGGTCAAGGAAGATTCGTTCACATCGATCCACATCGAGGAGCTTGAAGTTGAAGCTCGCGATACGAAGCTTGGGCCCGAGGAAATCACTCGCGACATCCCGAACGTTTCCGAATCGGCGCTTCGCGATCTGGACGACTCGGGAATCATTCGCATCGGAGCGCAGGTCAAGCCCGGATCGATACTCGTCGGGAAAGTTACCCCGAAGGGCGAGACTCAACTCACCGCCGAAGAAAAACTGCTGCGCGCGATCTTTGGCGAGAAGGCGGGCGATGTTCGCGATGCCAGCCTCACGTGTCCGCCGGGGATCGACGGCACGGTCGTCGATGTAAAGGTGTTTACTCGAAAGGGCGCCGAGAAGGACGAACGTTCGCTGTCCATCGAGCACGCCGAAGAAGAGAAGCTTGAAAAGAACGTGAGAGACGAGGTTCGAATTCTCGAAGACGAGCGCAACAAGCGGATCTTTGAACTGCTTGACGGGCAGCGCCTCGCGGACGACCTGACGTACAAGAACAAGAAGCTTCTGGCGAAGGGCACGAAGCTGACGCAAGAGGAACTCTCGCAGCTCGAGATCGGGGCGATCCGCAAGATCGAGATCACCAGTTCGCGGCTTGATGTTCAGACCGAGATCGGCGAGATCGAGCGGAAAACCGAAAGGCAGGTCAAAGTTCAACAGCAGCTTCATCACGAGAACATCGAGAAGCTGAAGAAGGGCGATGAGCTTCCGCCGGGCGTCATCAAGATGGTCAAGGTCTTCATCGCGATGAAGCGCAAGCTGTCGGTCGGGGACAAGATGGCCGGCCGCCACGGAAACAAGGGTGTCATCGCGCGGATTCTTCCGGAAGAAGATATGCCTTATCTGCCGGATGGAACGCCGGTCGAAATTGTGCTCAACCCGCTGGGCGTGCCTTCGCGTATGAACGTCGGGCAGATTCTCGAAACCCACCTCGGGTGGGCATCGCGATCGATTGGGCACACGATTGCCGATCTGCTTGCGGAAGGTAATCGCGCCGACGCGGTTCGCAAGATCTATAGCGATGTGTTGACCAGCTCCGATTGGCAGGAGCGGATCGCTGTCATGTCCGACGCGGACCTCCTCGATCACGCGAGAATGTTCGTGGATGGAATTCCATACGCGTCGCCGGTGTTCGACGGCGCGCACGAAGCGGAGATCAAGAAGCTGCTCGAGTACGCCGGACTGCCCACGTCGGGCAAGACCGTTCTTTACGACGGAATGAGCGGCGACGCGTTCGAGCAAAAGGTGACAGTGGGTTACATCTATATGATGAAGCTCTCACACCTGGTTGACGACAAGATCCACGCGCGATCGATCGGGCCGTACTCGCTGATTACGCAACAGCCGCTCGGAGGCAAGGCGCAATTTGGCGGCCAGCGCTTCGGAGAAATGGAAGTGTGGGCGCTCGAAGCTTACGGCGCGGCGCACATCCTGCAGGAACTGCTTACCGCGAAGTCGGACGACGTCGCGGGGCGCTCGAAGATCTACGAGGCCATCGTCAAAGGCGAAGCAGACTTCGATCCCGGCGTGCCTGAGTCGTTCAACGTGCTCATTCGCGAGCTTCAGTCGCTGTGCCTCGATGTCGAGTTGATGCGTCGCAGCGAGGAAGTTGAAGAGGAAGTAGTGGCGGAATAGTGGACAGATTTTGGATTTTGGATTGCCGATTTTGGATTGAGAGCGCTTCAATCCAAAATCACAAAATCTAAAATCCAAAATCGAAACAGAGGAAGGTGACCAAGAAATGTTTAGGACACACCAAGAGAAAACGAGCCTGGCACCAGATTTTGAAGCGATAAGAATAAGTTTGGCCTCACCGGAGAAGATACTGGGTTGGTCTCACGGCGAGGTTACAAAGCCTGAAACGATCAATTACCGTACCTTCAAGCCTGAACGAGACGGACTCTTCTGCGCAAAAATTTTTGGACCCGTCACCGACTGGGAATGCCTTTGCGGCAAATACAAACGCATGAAGCACCGAGGCGTGGTGTGCGATAAGTGCGGCGTCGAGGTCACGCAATCAAAGGTTCGGCGCGAGCGGCTCGGCCACATCAAGCTCGCAAGCCCGTGTTCGCACGTGTGGTTTTTCAAGGGGCTTCCTTCGCGCATCGGGCACTTGCTCGACATACCTTTGCGCGAGCTCGAGAAAGTTCTTTACTTCGAGTCCTACATTGTGATCGATCCGGGCGACGTTCCTGAGTTGAAGGAGAGAGAACTGCTCGCAGACGACCGGTACCGCCAGCTTGTGCAGGAGTACCCCGGCCGATTCATCGCGAGGATGGGCGCTGAAGGAATCAAAGAGCTGTTGCAGAAGGTTGACGTCGAAGAACTCTCAATTGAGATGCGCGCGAAGATGAAGGACGAGACTTCGCAGCAGAAGAAGCTGAAGTACTCAAAGCGCCTCAAAGTGGTCGATGCGTTTCGCCGCTCGGGTAATCATCCGGACTGGATGATCCTCGATGTGATTCCGGTAATTCCGCCCGAGCTTCGTCCGCTGGTTCCGCTGGATGGCGGCCGCTTCGCGACGAGCGATTTGAATGATCTTTACCGCCGGGTCATTAATCGCAACAACCGTCTTTCGAAGCTCATCGAGTTGAAAGCGCCTGAAGTGATCGTGCGGAACGAAAAGCGAATGCTTCAGGAAGCAGTAGACGCGTTGTTCGACAACGGACGCCGCGGCCGCGTGCTGCGAGGCGCAAACAATCGCCCGCTCAAATCGCTTTCAGATACCCTGAAAGGAAAGCAGGGACGTTTCCGCCAGAACCTTCTCGGCAAACGCGTGGACTACTCAGGCCGTTCGGTGATCGTAGTGGGACCCGAATTGAAGCTGCATCAGTGTGGCTTGCCAAAGAAGATGGCGCTCGAATTATTCAAGCCGTTCATCTACAACCTGCTCGAGAAGAAACAGTACGCGGCGACGATCAAGCAGGCGAAAGAAATGGTCGAGCGGCAGGAGCCGGTCGTTTGGGACATTCTGGAAGAAGTGATTCGCGAGCACCCGGTGCTGTTGAATCGCGCGCCCACGCTTCACAGGCTTGGCATACAGGCGTTCGAGCCGGTGCTGGTCGAAGGCAAGGCGATCAAGATTCATCCGCTGGTGTGCACGGCGTTCAACGCCGACTTTGACGGCGATCAGATGGCCGTGCATATTCCGCTGTCCCCTGAGGCCCAGGTCGAAGCAAGCGTGTTGATGCTTGCCTCGAACAACATCCTCTCGCCGGCGAACGGACAGCCGATCGCGGTTCCGACTCAGGACATAGTGCTTGGTTGCTACTACCTGACGAAGGACAAGAAGGACGACAAATTCGCCGGACGCAAATTCGCGACGGCCGATGAAGTTCTACTTGCGCTCGATGCCGGAGAGGTCCACACCCAGACTCCGATCAAGGTTCTGTACACGGGCGAGATCATCGATCTCGAGCACGAACGCGACGATCAGGACATCATCCGCGCGACTGTTCGGACATTGCAGAACCGCGTGATCGACACGACGGTCGGCCGCGTCATCTTCAACGGGCACATGCCGGACGATATGCCATACATCAACGGCACGATGAAAAAGAAAGGACTGACGTCGCTGGTCAACTATTGTCACTTGCGGCGCGGTCATGGCGAAACGGTTAAGCTGCTCGATAAGGTCAAGGATCTCGGATTCCTGTACGCGACGAAGGCCGGCATATCTATCGGGATCGACGATCTGGTCACGCCGCCGATCAAGGTCGATCTTGTTCAGCAGGCGCAGAACGATGTAGCCGAAGTCGAGAACCAGTACAAGGAAGGAATCATTACCAACGGCGAACGCTACAACAAGGTCATCGCGATCTGGTCGGACGTAACGGAAAAAGTGGCCGAGGCGATGTTCACCGAGATGAACCGCCGCGAGCAGGAATCGGGCGAGATGAATCCGATTCTGATCATGGCGGACTCCGGCGCTCGAGGTTCGAAGCAACAAATTCGTCAGCTCGCCGGAATGCGAGGCTTGATGGCCAAGCCTTCGGGCGAAATCATCGAGACGCCGATTCGCGCGAACTTCCGCGAAGGCCTGAACGTGCTTCAGTACTTCATCTCGACACACGGCGCGCGAAAAGGATTGGCCGACACCGCGCTGAAGACCGCGGATTCGGGTTACCTGACTCGCCGGTTGGTCGACGTAGCTCAGGACGTTATCGTGAGCGAGCCCGACTGCGGAACGATCAAGGGCATCTGGGCAACGGCCATCATCGAAGGCGGCGAGGAAATCGAATCGCTGCGCGACAGAATCATCGGCCGCGTGGTGCTTGAAGACGTGCGCGACCCGATCACCGGCGAAGTGATTGTCGAGTTGAACGAAGAGATCACCGAAGACCTCGCAGGAATGATCCAGGCGGCGGGCGGTATCGAGCGCGTGCGAATTCGTTCGGTGTTGACTTGCGAGTCGCGCCGCGGAGTGTGCATCAAGTGCTACGGCCGCAATCTGGCCACCGGGCGAATGGTCGAACTCGGAGAGGCAGTCGGGGTCATAGCCGCTCAGTCAATCGGCGAGCCCGGCACGCAGCTCACGATGAGAACCTTCCACATCGGCGGCGTCGCCGGCGGTGTCAGCGAAATCACCAAGCACGAAGCGATCGCGTCGGGCAACGTGAAGTTCGATGAGCTGAAGACGGTCCGCAACCGCGAGGGCGATCTGGTGGCGATGAATCGGAACGGGATCATCGCGTTGATCGACGAACGCGGCCGCGAGTTGAAACGCTACCAGATCAACTACGGCGCGACACTCAAGGTCACTGATGGGCAGCGCGTTGAAGAAGGGCAGGAACTTGCCGAGTGGGATCCGTTCACCTTTGCGATTCTCACCGAAGAAGCGGGCACCGTGACCTTCAAAGACCTGATCGAGGGCGTGACGGTTCGCGAAGAAGTGGACGAAGTCACCGGCTTGTCGCATCTCGTGGTCATCGATTCGCCTGACGAGAAACGCCAGCCAAGAATCGAGATTCGCGACGAGAAGAACAAGATGCTTCGCACTTACCAGATGCCGGTGCGCGCAAACCTGCTGGTTGCGGATTACGACGAGTGGAAGAAGAAACGCGGCGCGGGGGCTTCGAAGGCACTGGAAGAAAAAGAGCACGTGCGAGTCGCGCCGGGCGACATCATCGCCAAGATCCCGCGCGAAACAACCAAGACCAAGGACATCACCGGCGGTTTGCCCCGCGTGGTCGAGTTGTTCGAAGCGCGGCGGCCGAAAGAAACGGCGGTGATGACCGAGATCGACGGCGTCGTCAAGTTTGGCCCGATACTGAAAGGCCTGCGCCGGGTTGCGGTCGAAGCGCCTGATGGTGAGAAGCGAGAATATTCGATTCCTCGCGGAGTGCACATCAACGTGCAGGAAGGTGACTGGGTAAAGGCGGGCGAGCCGCTGATGGACGGCCCGCTGAATCCGCACGACATCCTGTCGGTGCGAGGTATCGAGGAACTGCAGCGCTACCTCGTCAACGAAATTCAGGAGGTCTACCGTCTACAGGGTGTGAACATCAACGACAAGCACATCGAGGTGATCGTTCGCCAGATGCTGCGTTGGGTGCGCGTCAAAGATGTAGGCGACACCGAGTTCCTGCTCGAGGACATGGTCGACCGCTTCCGTTTCCAGGATGAGAACGAACGGGTGGACTCGGAAGACGGGAAGCCGGCTTCGATGGAGCCGTTGCTGCTGGGTATCACCAAGGCTTCGCTTTCGACCGAGTCGTTCATATCGGCGGCGTCGTTCCAGGAGACTACGCGAGTGTTGACCGAAGCCGCGATTAGCGGCAAGGTTGACTACCTGCGGGGGCTCAAGGAGAACGTGATCATGGGCCGGCTGATCCCTGCGGGCACGGGTATGGATTACTACCGTCAGATAAGGCTCGAGCCGGATCGGACTCAGGAAGAGATCGAAGACTTCGAGGCTGGAGAGATACCAGCGGCCGAGGACTTGAAGGTCGAGGCCAAGGAAGTGGGCGACTAAACGCCGGCCAACGGCAAAAGTAACAGTAGGCTAGGTAATCGGGGTGCGAGGCTTCTTACGAGCTTCGCACCCCATTGTCAATTCAGAGTCGATCCTTTGGCGCGCAACATCAGACTTCGATCTGGTCAAGGCCGCTTGAATAGGAATGGTGGCGATTCGCAGGCGCCACGTTTTACGGTGACCCGAACCGTTTGATTGGGGCTGAGTTTGCCTTTCACCCTTTTGACTATCAAAGTCTCTTTGAAATCGCTGATGGGCTCTCCGGGGAACGTTCGCTGTGGCTGATCATCCAGCAGTACAGTCCCGCCGGTTAGAAAGATACCGATGACGTTCAGATGTTTTCCCACGAGAGCGACTGAAGTTATGAAAGGAGGGAACCCATCTGCAACACTGGCGATCGATCTAATAGTGTAGATCGCAGGTTCGCGTCCGCAATTCTCCAGGGCGACGAAGAGAAGCGCACCGCCAGGTGAATCGAGGGAGAGATCCACATTCTGAACCCTGGCTTGGGACTGAATGAAGTTGTCGTAAATAATGAGTCCGTTTTCGACTGTGACCGGTGCATTCTTGCGCAAATAGACATTCAGGGGTTGATCAGCGTGAATGTTCAGGGTCCAGGAAAAGGCGTCTCCGCACGAATCCAGGAAGACCGGAGCGAAATACTGCGACCGGCCGAGCCGGCAAGAGCCCGGTTCGGGACTCTCTACTGATCCAAGTTCCACTCCGTGAACGGCAAGATCAATCGTCGCGTCAGCAGATGGTTCCTCTGTCTTCCACATCAGCGCATAGTCCGCTGGTCCTGGTCCACAATTTGAAACTGCTATGAAGTAGGTTCCTCGCTCAACCACGTTCGAATATGCAAAGTTTGGAACGCTCAACCTTTCAGTTGACCGGGGAGTTTCGGATTTGAAGTCGGCGAGGATCGTTCCCTGTTCGACCGTAATGGGAGATCCGCGCCGAACATACACATCAACATCGCTACTCGCGCTAGCCTCAATCACGAGCTTGCGTGCGCCTCCCGGGTATTCGATCTTGTACTGCGTGTCTCCAAGCACACAGTCGCCGGCGGTTTTCGGATCAACCAGCGGGGCACTTATCGAACCCGCGGCGAAGTCGCCCGCATTCAGAGCTTCGATTGTGATTGGGTTTGTCCGAGCGCGAGGAAGCTCTCTTGCAGGGATTCTAAACGCCTGTCCCGTCCTCGAGCTGCATGCGTTGGTGGAGTGAGAGAAGCAGGACCCCATGCACAAGAACATCGAGAGCAAGATGCCCGCCGCGCGAAGATCAGTGAGGTTCATACTAACCCTCTCCTTTCGCGATCCTCTGGATGAAGAATCCTAACACATTCTCGATAGTGCTCGAAGGCGCCGGCGTGATCCTGCGGCGACCGAGGAGATTATGATTGAAGATGGAACCGGCTGTGGAAAAGGGTTTCGCAGAGTGCCAAGGTGAAGAATGAAAAGGGATGAGGAGACCGAACCAGTCTTCCTCATCCCTCTTGTGCGGTTCAAATTCAATGTGCCGTACAAGTGTTAATCGGCTGGCGGTGGAGGAGGAGCGGCCGGGCATGCACACGTGTTGTTGGTGATATCCCGATCCCCAATCGTGCATTTCACAACGCCAGGTGGCATCTGTATGGTTGCACTTCCCTTTTTAACCGCCGTGTCTGCTTGAATGTTTACTCGGTAGTTGCCTGGGTAGTGTTGGATTGCCACTACGCATCCCTTAACCGACAGAGTTCCGGTTCCGGAAGCGACCACCACACCGTTACAACAGAATTGATACGCGCCAGTGAACGGGTTCAACAGCACGACATTCCCCGGATTCGAATCATCCTGCAGGCACATGCCAAACACAGTCACTGTGAAGCCGCAGCTAACGGTAGCGCCGGGATTACTGGAAGTCGGTCCTCCGGTGGTCATGCAAGTCACCGTGCTCGAGCCAACAGGAAAGGACGAACCCGAGGGCGGACTGCAAGTCACCGTAGTGCAGTCGCCAGTTGTGGTGGGCGCAGGATAGTTAACAACGCCGCTGGCAGAGAACGGACAGGTCGCTGCCGCGGCAGTGGTAACATTAGCCGGGCAGGTCAATGTACACGGAGGACTACCCTGGAGCGGTAACAAACTCTCACTGGTAACTTTTGCCTTCAGAGAAGTCGCCTTGCTCTCAGGCGTTTTCAGGGCGCTCACCAGCAAAGCTACAAGGAACACGCCAAGCGCCGCTTCAAGAATCATTCCCCCAACGCGCATCGTCCTTCTTGCCATTTCGTTTTCCCCCTCGTTGAACTCGTCAGCCTTTCCAGCACTGGGCGCGATTGTAGTGCCAACGCTTATCTCGGGTCAACACAAAACAGTTGCATCAAAGAGACTTTGCGGATGTTTCTCAGGTCGTTCTTCTTGACAACCCACCTTCCTCTGCTAAAAGTACGTCGGTTGAGGCAGAACGGAGCAGCCCTTTGATGAAACTCGACATTATGAATCAACCGGAGATTGATGCCGTGGAGACTCGGAGCACGGCGAACCGGCAGTGGTTGCGTTGGTTAGACGGGCGAGGATTGTTTTGGATTGTGCTTACCGTCGCCACGATTGTCTACGTGCAAACCCAATTCTGGAAACAGCCGAGCGGCGGTGATTACGCTAACTGGGACTACATGGCACAGGTTATCGTGCGCGGCGGAGTGCCTTATCGTGATGCCGTTAACATCAAGAGTCCTCTTTCGGCGTACATTGGCGCTACGGCGGTCGTTGCAACCCGGCCTTTTGGAGTTCGAGATGTCTTCGCGATTAGAATTGTCTTCATCATTCTTTCTGCGCTCACGGTAGCGTTCACGTTTCTGGTAGCGCGCGAGTATTTTTCAGACGCCCGGACGGCGCTGCTTGCAGCAACTATCCTTCTCACAATCGAGCCGTTCATTAGCATGAACATAAGAGGCATTCAGCCCAAGACACCGATGGTGCTTTTCGGTTTAGTGGCACTGTGGGCCATTGCAAAGGAGCGCGTTTACACGGCCGGGGTATTCGCCATGCTGTCGGCGCTCAGTTGGCAGCCCGGCCTGCTTTTTCTTGGCGTAGCTGTGCTGGGATTTTCGCGTTATTTCACTCGCTGGCGCGGTCTCAAACTTGCGAAACTGCTGATCGGCGCGCTAATGCCGCTCACCATTGTGCTGGCGTATTTCTGGATCGCCGGAGCGCTCACGGATTTCTATCGCTGGAATATCCACTACAATGCCACGGTATACGCCCCGCACGAAGCACGTTCTCTATCGAACCTTTTCGATCATTTGTCTGAAATGCTCAACGGGTCTCTTAGAAACTCGCGCGTGTACTTCTACATCGCCGCGATTGGGTTCTTTATTGCCTTCGCTCGAGAACTGAAACGGGGAAGCGAAAGAGGCGCGCGTTCCTTGTTTGATTTGTCTCGAACGCATGCTGTGATAATCGCGCCGCTCGTATACTTCGGTTTTTGTATGATCGACATACAAGGGAGACCCGATGTCATTCCGCTGCTTCCGTTCGTCGCGATGTTTTCCGCTTTTGCGTTTGGATTCGTCGTGACTCGCGAGGCCAATCTGATCACGCGTGTTTGGTCAAAGGCGAACGGCTCGGTCATTACTAACATTGGGTTTGTCATCGTATTCGGACTGGTGATCATTATCGGCCGAAACGGATTTCCCCAACGCCTCGTGTTTCCAACTCTTCAGGATCAGGACGACGGGGTCGCGGAAATCGTTTCTCACTTGCGGGCTGAAGACAAAGTATTCGTGCATGGCACCACTGAGATCCTTGTGCTGAGCGGGTTGAGTAACGCCAGCAAATATTTTTATCTGGATCGCGGAAAGGATCAGTACCTCGATCAGATCGAGCCGGGCGGTTTCGAAGGGTGGCTTGAACGACTGAAGAGCGAACGTCCGAAGGTTATTGCTCTTGGCCGGATTGCTCCTTTCAATCGTATTGACGAGCTGCAAGTCTGGGTAGCTCAGGAATACGATCTACGTGCGAACTCTGTCTTTACTTATTATCTAAGGAGGGACCGGCAACCGTAGCATCGTCGAGTGACTGGAATACTGAATGTCTATCACCACAGATAACCCGCGCGGCCGATTCCGATGATAGGGAAAATGCCCAGGCTAGCACGTGAGAAAATGCTTCCGCCGCTAATAGCCGCAAGTGCCGGGCTGATTTGTTATGCGCTCTTCGTGAATCGCAGTCTTGATCTTTCGGTTATTGGGTACAGCGTCGCGCCGGCAGAGCGAGTGCTTGCCGGGGAGGTCCCCTACCGCGACTTCCTGTTCAACTACACCCCTGGCGTTCTGTTTGTGAATGCGCTGTTGATGAAGACATTCGGTGTGACGCTGATGGTCACACGGTTGGGCCTGCTCGCATTCAAGCTGCTTACGCTGATGACGCTGTTTTACGTTGCCAGGCGATTGACTTCAGCCTGGGGAGCGCTGACTCCGGTTGCGCTGACCCTCTGCTGGCTCGGCCATCGTCAAATCTACAACGTGTATCCCGATCAATACTTGATCCTTTTTGCTCTGCTCGGCCTGGTTTCGATGCTGAACTTTACAAGGAGCGCCAACGTCTGGTGGGCTGCCCTGAGCGGTATGGCAATCGGAATTGCCCTGATCTTCAAGCACAACGTCGGTCTGTACCTGTTCGCTGCGGGCGCAGTCGCGATGGCGCTGAACTACGTGATGACGTCAGATGGCCCGCTCTTCCAAAATTCCCGGAAGCGTGAAGTGATCACTGGCTTCTTAGCTTTCTTGATCGGCTTTGGGATCATCGCCGGTTCGCTGCTGATGTACCTTGCATACAACGATGCATTGGGCGCGATGATCAACCATTTCCTGCATCATGCTCTCGAGTACAGGGAAGCGCGGTCGGTAGGGCTTCCGCCCTTGAGTTCGATCGCAATAGCGTCACTCGGTTCGATCATAGGGATTGCGGGCGGCTTGATCATCCTTCGTAAGGCTCCCGGATCTTTTCTGCTCTACTCATCCTTCATGCTCGCCCTTATTTCGCTCGGCTTGCTTTTTCCCGGCAGAGCATCTCGTCTCAAGGACTCGGCGATTGCGTCGGTCGCATATTTCCCCCCGGTTTTTTTCGCCGCCGCTTTGGGACTGACTTTCTGGCAACTCCGGAAGAGAATCGCGAACCCGATCGAAAGGCGGAAGTGGTGGGCGCGCAACGGCGACATCTCGATAGTCGGGCTATTTGCGATCGGTGAATATCTGGAGGTTTTTCCACGCGCGGATCACTATCACCTTGTTCGAGTGTTGCCGCCGGTGATGTTGTTCTTGTATCTCGTGACCGCGCGAAGTCTGCCTGACTTGAAACGCTATTTTCAAAAGCGTCTGCCTTCCTCTGATCAGGCCGCGATATTGGTCTGCTCAGCGCCGTTTCTTTTGTTAGCGATCATCGGTCTGTTGGATACGTGGCGGCCCCAGTTTGATTCAAGTTTTCACCTCAAAGACAGAACCGGGTTATCAATGGAGCGCGGCCGTGGAATACTTGTAGAAAGAAGACAGGCGGAACTGGCTCAGGGTCTTGTCGAAATGGTCGAGCACAATAGCGCAGCGGACGATTTCATTTTTTCCTTCTCTCGGCGAGGCAGCGGCGCCTATTTCCTGGCAGGTCGAAGGAATCCGAGCCGCTTGTTGTGGTGGAGCTCTGTCGGGATAACAGAGGACGACAGGAAAGCGGCACTGACGATGATTGAACTCAAGATCCCGAAGCTGATCATCATTCAAGAGATACCGCAAAACTTAGGCCTCGCGGATCAAATCTCCCACGGATATGTCCACATCGGTACGATCAGTGATATAGCCGTCTATAATCGGATCACTCGGTAGCACCGCACATGCGCGGAGTATCGAAAAAGGTCATGCTCGAAGTGTTAGCCGCCTCGCCAGCCGAAAAAAAAGTATCACCGAGCCACGAAAGCTTGCGTGACTTGTTGTTTGCTTCTGCCGCGGCCGGCGCAGCGCTTCTGTTATTCGGCTTTCTTTTTAACAGAGCAACCGTGCTTTCGTATTCCATAGGCTATAACCTCTACGGCGCCGAGCGTGTCTTAGCTGGTGAAGTGCCTTACAGGGATTTTCACACGCTTTACCCTCCCGCGACCCTCTACCTCAACGCGGCGTTGTTCAAGTTGATGGGCAGCACGCTTTATACCGCTATGTTTGGGGTATTCGTTTTCAAGGTGATGACGATTCTGATGATCTATCTGAGCGGGCGGAAAATTGTGCCCGCAAGCTGGGCTCTCCGAGCGGCATTGCTTTCTCTTTTTTGGCTGCGGCCAAACGGAGCTTTCAAGGCGGTACCGATGCAGTACGGAGCTTTATTCCTGGCGCTCGCGCTCTTCTTCTTGCTGGATAGGGAAGGGCGCCAGACGAGACTCAAAGCATTCCTGGCAGGGGTCGCGCTGGGCTTGCTCACTCTGTTCAAGCACAACATTGGAGCTTATGCGTTCATCGGTTGCCTCGCGATTGCTTTTCTTGAACGCAATAGACTCAAGCCCGAGGAGAGCAAGGTGGGTGAGGCCCCGCGTTGGTTCCTGGCCATGGTCTGTGGGCTTGCGTCGGTGATAGTGCCGGTTCTTGTTTTCATGGGAAGTCAAGGCGCGCTTGGAATGATGATGCGGACCCTTGTCGTCGGATCGGGCGAGTTCCTGGTAGATCGACTCGTAATCCCAGGATCCCCAGCCGTTCCGATAGTGTTTACGGTGGCGCTCGTAGTGAGCGCTTTCATGGCACATAGACTGAGATCGCGTCCGGCCGGCGCCGCAGTCGTTTGGATGTCGGTCATAGTCGCTATCTCGGCGTTCACTCTGAGAGCAAATGAGTACGCGATCAACAAGCTGATTTTCTATCTCCCGGTTGCGATCTTAATCGTTGCGGTGTTTGCGGCACTCTCCAACAAGCGCTTCGCAGTAATCGATTGGCGTGCTTTGTTTACGGTCCTCGTTTTTGCGGCGGCGGCCCTTGTCGAGTTATTCCCGAGGTTCGCTCGCGAGCAGTCGATAGCTGCAATTCCGTTCGTTATTCTGGTTTTGGTTCATATGCTCTTTCTCGCGAGTCCGGCGCTCAGAAAATTTACGGGTGGAAAACTTCAAGCAAGGCTGGCGATGGCGGTTTTGCCAGTCGTGTTCTTGTTGATTGGTGCGCGGCTGCTGTTTACTACTTACTTCGATGGCCTTCGTTTCACCAGCGACACCGAACTGACAGTAGAGCGCGGCCGAGGAGTGTACTTCCCGCGCGAGGTAGCCGAACAAATAGATCGAATAGTCGTCTACGTACAACAGCGGGTACCTGCAGACGGATACGTCTTCGCTCAATCAAACGGCGGCTCACCTTACTTTTTTCTGGCCGGACGAAAGAATCCCTCGACCGCGCAGTTCTGGGGCGGAGTTGGAGTCAGCCCTGCCGAACGCGCCGCAACGCTGGAGGAAATTGATCGCAAGCAAGTGAACCTGATAATCACCAGCGATGAAGTGATGACCAACGAAAAGTATGAGCCGCTGAAAGATTACATCAATCGTACGTTCAAAACTGCGACGCACTTCGGAGACGTGTTGATTCTGGAACGGTAGGAGCTTATCGCCTCTGATCGAGAGATGGATGATGAGTAACAAAGCAACAAGTGCGAGGATGAAGGCGCCTTCCGAAACGCGCACAAGGACGATCCTGTATTGGGTCTGCGTTTCTGTGCTCGCCCTGACGCCGTTAGTCTTCAGCACGCAGTACTATCGCACCTTTGTTTTTCCAAAGTTCGCCATCCTGGCCGCCGGATCCGGAGCGATTCTATTTCTCCTATCGCAAGAGTTATTAAGCGGATTCGGCCGAATTGAAAAACGAGCGCCGGGAACAAAGCACGTATTGTTGGTATCCGCTTACATAATTATTGTAGGGCTGAGCACGTTGTTTGGAGTCGTTCCGCGCGCATCGCTGGTTGGCAGTTATCCGAATCAGATGGGCTTTATCACGCGCCTGTGTTTCTTCATTTGCTTTGCCGGCCTGATCGTATCCATCGGCAGCGCCGGTCGATTGTTGATAGCAATACAAGTGATGGCAGTTACTGGGTTTATCGTCGCCGTCTACGGAGTCATGCAGTTTTTCGGACAGGATCCGATCCTATCGAGGGCATTGTACACATTCAACTCACCCGCCGGTCCTGTGATGCGGATCCCAAGCACGCTGGGTCATTCAAACTATCTTGGCAACTTCCTGCTTTACACAACGCCGCTCACATTGGCGCTGGCGATGACGCTTGTAGGGAGCGCGCGCAGGCTTTTGTTCGCTGGGGTGGGGATTTCGGTTGCGGCCATCGCTTTCAGCGGCACGCGTGGCGCGTGGTTGGGATTGTTGGCGTCGGCGATTATGTTCTCGTGGCTCGAGCTGAGGGCGAAGGGCGTGAATCTGATAAAGGCCCCGCGACGAACGTTGCTCATGGCGGGGGCCGGCGTCGTCGCGATATTCATCATCGTGCTGGTTGTGGCGCTGACTCCGGCTTCACACAACATCGTGGTGCGCGCACGATCAATCGTCACGGATCGGTTTACCGGAGCAGGGCGGACGTTGCTATGGCGCGATGCGCTCGGGATCGTTCCCGAATTCTCTCTGATCGGGTGTGGTCCCGAGGCTTTCAACCGAGTCTTTCCTGCGCACCGATCGCTCGATCTGGCAAAACACGCCGCGCTAATCAACAACGAGAGTCCGCATAACTCTTACCTCGAGGCTGCCATTTCCTTTGGCTTGATCGGCGCAATCCTTTACGTGGCGATGGCGGTTTCGACAATATGGCTTCTATTGCGATCGCGGGGCCGTGCAGCCAACTCTCAACTCAGACTGATCGCGGGCGGCATGGTCGCGGCATTTGTGGGAGTCCTCGTGCACAATGTCTTCATCTACGATCAGATTCCCACCGGCTTATACTTTTTCGCGTTCATGGCAATCGCGCTGAGTTTGTTTAATGTGACGAAGCGTGGTTCGGGCATTGAGGTCGAAAACACGCAATTGGCGCGGCGAGGCAAAGCACTCGCGATCATTTCCGGAGTAGTTTGTATGACACTTGCGGCTGCAGGGTGTTGGTACGTATTGTCGCTCGCGCGCGCGGAGGTGGCGATCGAGCAAGCCTTTGCGTCGGCGAAGCAGCGAAGCCTGATTGATCTGGTGGCGAATGGCGAGCGGGCCGCCGCCTCGCTGGAGCCGACCCGTGCCTATGACTTCCTCTACGCGCGCGCCCTGTCCGCCTATGCGGATGGCATATCGAAAGACAACTCGGTGCTCGGACCCTCGCGAGAGCGCGCGATAGAGATCGCCGAATCGCGTGCTCTGAATTCGCTTCAGCATACGTTCACGCCGGGCTCCAATTATCTCCTGCTTGCCTATCTGGCGCTCGTGGAGGGGAACCGGGAGAAGCTCGACGATTACTCGAGCGAAGCGTTGAGATTGGATCCGAATTACTTCAACGCGCACTGGCTGAGGGCGGAGGCGCGCCTCGCGGCGGGCGATCGGGATGGCGCCATCCAGGAAGCCAGACGCACGCTCGAGCTGCGGCCCGGGTACGCCGAAGCTCTGTCGATTCTCGCGCGAGCTCGCGGCGAGGCTGCATTTGTGAGCCCTCGCGTTCAGGGCCTTGTGGAGCGCGCGAGATTGGAAGTGGAGCGAGGCAGGTTATCGAAGGCTGAGGAATACTTCTTAAGGGCAATTCAAGGCTCGAATGAGCCCTGTCCTGTGTGTCATCGCGAGCTCGCACTCGTGTATGAAAGTGAGAATAAGTATTCGGCGGCAATCGATGAGTGGCGAGAGTACGCCCGTGAGTCACCTGCGGACGCAGCGGCTGATCCGGCAGCGTCGCGGTTCACGCGGCTCGAGCAGAAGTGAAGAGTCGCAGTGCCTCCCGCCGCTGGCGGATTCTGACGAGACCTCACAGCTAACCACAAGTCACTTGGATATCGAAACCGCAAGCTCGCCTTGAGGGATGAACTGGTTATGTTCGAGGTCGGCAAGCCATTCGGCCTGGTGATGTGAGTGATCGACTTCGTCGTAGGAGAAAATCAAAAAGACCTTGCTCTTTGTTCCGTCGATGCGTTTTACGGTCCAACCTTGATATCCGACTAGATTGCGCATTCGCTTGGATGTCTCGAGATTTTGGTTCAGGCGGGCGTCTATTGATAGGCCTTCTTCGTTGGAAGGCATTCGCTTGAGCGTCTCGAGCGCTGCGAGGACGGTTTTTGGTTCAGGCTCATTCGAACGCGCAAGCGGGGCGAAATAAACATAGCCGCCGATTAAGAGCAACGCTATCACAGCGGCACCGGCCAATTTCGCAATGCTGATGTCGCGACGTTGGCTCTGCCGGCGCCGGGGCCGAACGGATCTTGACGCGGCAGCCGGCGACTTCGACGGCCTCGCGGGCTTTTGCGGTTGCTGTTGCCGTTGGTCGTCAGCCGTGACCGCGCTGAAGCCATGCTTTGGTTTTGGTAGATTACAATACGAGCAGTACAGCGCGTCCTCTGACACGTTCGTTGAGCATCGCGGACACGTCAACGTCATAGCGGGTCTCCTAGATTTTTCCATAATGGAAAGCACACACCGGGCCATCCTGCAAAATCATAGATGAGCTTCAGATCGCTTGGTTTTGGGATTATGAAGGCCGCAAGTGTCATAACGATTTTTGTCACCGATACTAGAATTTGTCACTCAATCGGGTTGGTGGTAGATGCGCTGATGCGGCGTGATAACGCCTCGTAGTGGGGAGCCATCGCGGGCTCCGTGACACCTCAAATCGCAATTCCTTGACACTGCCATAGCGCGGCCCTTATGCTCAATCTCCCGGTTGAACATACTCCCCGGCAAACATTTTCAATGCTCACCTTTCAGGAGGATTCCAGACAATGGACGCGAAGAGAGTTCTGCAGTTCGCCGTAGACGAGCAGGTCAAATTCGTCGACGTCAGGTTCACTGACTTGCCCGGCGGATGGCATCACGTCACCGTTCCTATCAATCAATTCAATGAAGGCACATTCGACTCGGGCATCGGGTTTGACGCATCCAGCCTGCGCGGCTGGGCGTCTATCAACGAATCCGACATGCTGTTGATACCGGACCCGACACGCTTCTGGATCGATCCGTTTTTCGAAGAACCAACGCTGTGCCTGTTCGCGAATGCAGTGGACCCGCTGACACGAGAGGGCTACGAATTCGATCCGCGCGCGACCGCTCAGCGAGCTGAAAGTTATCTGCGTTTCACCGGCATCGCGGACAATTGCTACTTCGGTCCAGAAGCCGAGTTTTTCATCTTCGATGAGGTCCACTATCACAATGACGTGAACAGCGCCGGGTATCACTTCGACTCTTCGGAGGGTATTTGGAACTCAGGCCGCACAGAGGACAATCTTGGATATCGCGTTCGCACCAAGGAAGGCTACGTGCCAGTGCCGCCGGTTGATTCGCTTCACGATCTGCGATCCGACATAGTGCAGAACCTCCAATCCGTAGGCATTGAACCCGAGATGCACCATCACGAGGTCGCGAGCGGCGGCCAGTGCGAAATCGATTTTCGCTTTTCGACGCTACTTGGAACGGCCGACAACGTGATGCTGTTCAAGTACGTGGTCAAAAACACAGCATTTTATTACGGCAAAGCGGCGACCTTCATGCCGAAGCCGATGTTTGGTGACAACGGCAGCGGAATGCATTGCCATCAGAGTTTTTGGAAAGACGAGAAGCCGCTTTTTGCCGGCGACAAGTACGCGGGCATTTCCGAGATGGCGTTGCACTACGCGGGCGGGATCTTGAAGCACGCGGCGGCGATTGCGGCGCTTGCTGCGCCGACTACGAACAGCTACAAGCGGCTGGTGCCGGGCTACGAAGCTCCGGTGAACCTGGCGTATTCACGGCGCAATCGTTCGGCGGCGATTCGCATACCGATGTATTCGGCTTCACCGTCGGCCAAGCGGCTCGAGATTCGCTTTCCTGATCCGTCTTGCAATCCATATCTCGCGTTCGCGGCGATGATGATGGCGGGACTTGACGGGGTTCAGAATCGCATCGATCCGGGTGAACCGCTCGACAAGGACATCTACGATCTGTCGCCCGAAGAGCTGAAAGACGTGCCGACGTTGCCGGGCTCGCTTGATCGCGCGCTCGATGCGCTCGAAGCCGATCACGATTTCATGCTCAAGGGTGATGTGTTCACCGAGGCACTGATCGAGCGTTGGATAAACTACAAACGAACGAAAGAAGTCGATCCAATTCGAATGCGGCCTCACCCGCTCGAGTTCCAGATGTACTTCGATGTGTAGGTTGTTGAAACATCATGTTCGTGAAAGAACGCAGGCGGGATCGTCTGCGTTCTTTTGTGTTACTTACTGCGCTCAACGAATCACGTTGTGTGCCGTGATCGTTTTGTTTCTTGCGACGCTCACCACGAATGCTCAAGTCGATGCGCCGAGGAAGCCTGATGTTCACTTGAAGGGAGTTACCGTCGAGCAAGTCGACTGGGCGAAGTGCACGGCGGACACACGGCTTCTGATGGAAATTGAGAACCCGGGTCCTGGGTTCAACGTCAAAGACTTGAGCTATCGTTTGAAGCTGAATGACAAGCAGGCAGCGGATGGCAAATACGATCGCGAGATCGCGGTACCTGCGCACGCAAGCACTTGGTTCGAATTGCCGTGCACGGTAGACCTGACGGCGCTGCCTGGCGTTGCCTGGAGGATCATCTCCGGCGGCTTCGATGTTCAGTACACGCTCGAAACGGAATTCAGCGTCCCTATCCTGCCCTCACTGAGCCCGCGATTCACGCGATCCATCGAAGGCGAGTTTTCTCTGGTCAGGACAGTGTCCGGATGGACGACGAAGATCAAAGAGCATCTGTCGAGCAAAGAATGACCCGCGAATCCCATTACCTTGCAGAGCTATTGCTCTCAAAACTCGAAGAGGAAATCGAGCGCACCGAACATCTGATCACGCTGATCCCCGCGGACAAACTTGAATGGAAGCCGCTGCCGGGAACGCTCGGCGTATGCGATTTGCTCGGCCATTTGCTCGAATGCCTGGCGGGTTTCTGCGCTGCGTTATACGCGATGAATCCGGAAGGACTCGCGCACTTTGCGAGCTTGAAAGAACGGCCAGTGAATCACTGTTGTGGAATCGAGGAAGCTCGCACGCGGATCACCGAGTATTCGAAGTGCATAAGGGAAGGCTTTGCGCTGATCGGCGATGACGATCTGGCTCGGCGCATTCCGACGGTTCTTACGCGACAGCGTGAGGCGGTGATGACGGTATTGCTCGGAAACCTCGAGCACCTGATCAATCACAAGTATCAACTTTTCTTTTATCTCAAGCTGATGGGAGTTGAAGTTGGTACGGCGGATCTCTACAGAGTTCGATAGGCGGCCGAACGCCGAAGTGGCTGCCGTTGGTCGGATAAACAAATGATTTGCCACTAAGACACGAGGACACGAAGCAGCAAACTTCGTGCTGCCTGGTGTCTTCGCGTCTTAGTGGCGAGCATTTCCGACAGGCGCCGTGTCGTCGGTCTCCCCTCTTTGACTCACTGCTGCTTTGCCGGCCTGGTTATCGTCAATGCCGAAGTTGTTTGAAGCAGGAATTGCGTACCGCTTTCGAGCTTTGCGTTCTTGTTTGCCATCGTCAGCGTGGACCCGGAAGTCGTGCTTGTGGCCGTGTCATTCGTTATTTGAATGAGCCCGCCGGCCGTGCTGAGCGAGGCGCCGGCTGTGGAGTTCACGGTTGAGCCGAGTTGACCAGTCGCGCCAATCACCGGCTGTGTCGCGCCGCCAACCGTCTGCGTAACTCCCTGACTCACACCGCCGACGGTCTGCGTGACACCGCCAAGCAACCCGCCGCTTTGTTGCGAGCCCTGCTGCTGCGAGCTTCGCGGTTGACTTCGAGTGCTCATATTCGGCGCGACGCTCGTCATCGTATCTTCCTGCGCCATCGCCGTAGCCGTCACAGGTTTCGCGATGGCCGTTACAACTGCGGACAACGACGAAGTCGCCTGAGTCTTTTTATCCTGGAGTTGATCGAAGACCAGCGTGGCCTGCGTGGTCTTGTCTACGGTTGTCACTTGCTGAACGTGACCCGTGATCGTCGAACCCTTGCTAATTATTTCCTTACCCTGGCTCTTCACTGGCTTGCTGGTCTTCAGCTTGAACGAGTCGCCGGGCTTGGCCTTTTTTAGATCAAGCGCGGACGTCATCTCCGCGCTGATCTCGGAGCCGGAATCGAGCGTGATGCTGGACGATTGGGCGTTCGCATTAGCCCCGGCTTTTGCGTTCGCGTTTGCGTTGGCCTTAGCCGTTGATTGGGTTGATTTGTCGGCTTGCGCGGCAAAACCGAATGACGAGATCGCCAAAGTCAAAACGCCTGTTACAAACAACTTTCTCATGCGTCCTCCAGGTAATGGATATGGGGGAGGTTCAAAGATGACTGGTGTTCAAACTGAGTTTCGTTCAACGCGGTTTTTTCGTGTATTGGGTGACCGCTACAACTAAAGTTGCCGCCGCTCGGATACACCACGACGTGATCCTTCCGGGTGACGCCGTTCATTTCAGCAATGTCCGTGCCTTGGCAAGTTGAGTTTAGAAACCGAGGAAACCGAGCGTTGCTTTATTTTCAGCCGGTTCCCTGGAGAGAAAACTACACGCGGGCCGTGAAGTTTTTACCGAAGTCAAAGAGAGCGGAAGAAGCACGTGCGTTCGCCTGTATGGCAAGCGGGGCCGCGTGGCTCGACTCGAATCAGCAGCGTGTCGCCGTCGCAATCGATCTCGATCGAAACGACTCGCTGAGTGTTCCCGGAGGTTTCGCCTTTGTGCCAGAGGGCACCGCGCGAACGGCTCCAAAACCATGTCTCGCCGGTTTCAATCGTCTTTGCCACCGACTCAAAGTTCATGTAGGCGAGCATAAGCACTTCGCCAGTTGCGGCATGCTGCACGACGGCAGGCACGAGTCCGCGTTCATCGAAGTTCAGAACGCTGCTGATTGAGTTGTCCATCTTCGGTCACCTCATCGGCAATCCGCGCGATCGCAGATAATCCTTTGCTGCGCTAATGGTGAACTCGCCAAAGTGAAATATCGAGGCGGCGAGCACCGCGGACGCTTTGCCTTCATCCAGAGCCTCGCGCAAATGTTCGAGCGTGCCGGCTCCTCCGGATGCGATAACAGGAACCGAAACGGCATCGGCCACCGCGAGGGTCAACTCGATGTCGTAGCCATCGCGCGTGCCGTCCCGATCCATGCTCGTCAACAGAATCTCTCCGGCGCCGAGCTCTTCGGCTTTTCGAGCCCAGTCGATTACGTCGACGCCGGTCGCACTGCGTCCCCCGTGCGTGTAGACCTCCCAGCGCGAAGACAGGGCGACGGGGAGAGGGAGCGAAGGGGCGACCCTCTCCCCTTCGCCCCCTCGCCCCCTCGCCGTTTCGTTCCTTATACGGCGGGCGTCGATTGCAACCACGATCGCCTGGGAGCCGAATGACTTCGATCCGTCTGAGATCAGCGACGGATCATTCAAGGCGGCGGTGTTGATCGAGATCTTGTCCGCGCCTGAGGCCAGCATCGCTCGAATGTCTTCAATCGTACGAATGCCTCCGCCCACCGTGAATGGTATGAAGATCGAATCCGCGACGCGGCGCGCCATGTCTCGCACCAGCTCGCGGCTCTCGAACGAAGCGGTGATGTCCAGAAAGACCAGCTCATCCGCGCCTTCGCAATCGTAGCGGCGCGCTTGTTCCACGGGATCGCCGGCATCAATCAGATCGACGAACCGGATCCCTTTGACCACGCGGCCGCGGTCAACGTCCAGGCAGGGAATGATTCGCTTGGCCAACATATCGACGCGCTGCACGTGCTTGCAACTCTGTAACTGGCTGCTAGAGCCAGTTTCGCGTGACGTTCTTAGTTCGGCCTTTAGGAGCCAGTTGGAAAAAGAACTCTGCGCGTTCTCTGCGTTCTCGGCGCCTCTGCGGTGAGCTATGTTCGGGCAAATTCACCGCAGAGACGCAGAGTGCGCTGAGTTACGCAGAGAAAAACTCTTCTTCCGACAGACTCCTTAATTAGGCGGAACTCCGAACGTTCTTGTGCTGAAATCGAAGCAACACAGGAATATCAGACTACCGGCTTTCCGTCACTTCCTTATTCATCTTCATCGGGCTCGGCTACTGCGACTGACGAGCCGTGATCGGGAGGATTTCTACGGACCGGAACAGGTATTCCGGCATCGCGATCATCCCAGGTTTCCGGAGGCTCGCCGTTAGGATCATCGGGAGCGCTAGAGAAGAATCGTTTAATGCTTTCAAACATAACGCCTCACGAAGGGTTCGAGCGCTTAACCCGCGCAAGCGCCGCTTCAAGTGTGAATCGGGCCTCGTAAAGAGCTTTTCCGATGATCACCGAGTCTACGCCAAACGATTCAATCTCGCACAGACGATCCAGGTCCTCGAGGGACCCGACGCCTCCCGATGCGGTCACCTTGATCGCGGAGGCTTCGGCGATCCGCCGCGTCATATCGAAGTTAGGTCCTTCGAGTTTTCCGTCTCGGGTTATGTCGGTGTAAATGATTCGCCGGACGCCGATTTCCGCGACGCGTCTGGCGAGCTCGATCGCTTCGATCGTTGTTTCGCCGGTCCATCCTCGCACGGCGACTCTATTCTCGCGCGCATCGATGCCCGCCACGATCGAATCGCCAAACCGGTTGACCGCTTCGATGAGCGCATTCGGGTTCTCTGCGGCGAGTGTGCCAACTACAACGTAACGAGCGCCCACGTCCGCGACCAAATATTCAATATCGGATAAGCTGCGAACGCCGCCTCCGGCTTCGATCGGTATGGTTACGGCTCGAGCGATCTCGCGGATGATCTCGCGATTCGAAGACTGTGATTCAAGAAACGCCGCATCAAGATCAACGACGTGGATCAGTGTCGCGCCGGCGGCCTCATAGGAGCGAGCCACTTCGATCGGATCGCGATCGTAGACCTTTGCGCTCGCCTCGCGTCCTTCAATCAATCGGACGCACCGGCCGTTCTTCAAATCAATCGCTGGAATGATCAACATCTGCTGATCCTCAACCGAGGCCCGGCGCTCGAGACTTTCCGAAAAGGCCGGGTCGCCTTTACGTCATGCTTAGAGAGGAATGCAATTCTACAGCAGCGGGTGATCGCAAAAGAAATAACCTGATTAATAACGATTCCTTTCGCTGAAATGTTATCACGCTGATCGACATTACAAACCAGCGGGAATGAATTAGAATCGGCGCGGTTGGAAGCGTATCGACCTGTCGGGTCAGCGAAGCAAATAACAATATCGTTTTGGCCTCCGGGCAAAGACTCGGAAGACTCAATGACGCGGAGGCGCAACCGCGAGCGTCAGACTCGCACAACCGTGAAAAGGAGAATATATGCTGATACGTCAACTCGCTTTAGTGTCTGAAACAAAAAGAGTGTCCGCGTCCGCGCTCTCGCGTGTGGGGGCGGCGCTTCAGAAGCAGGCTACCAGAGACCTGGCGCCCATCTGGGAGGTGAAAGCTACGATCGACACCTTCCCCGATCTTGACGACGTTCCGATCGGATACTGGCCGATCATCGTCACCGAAGAAGACCTGGGGGACGCCGCGGGCATTCACGAGGACAAGGAGGGTCAGCCGTTCGCTCTGGTCAGGTTCGATAGTGGCTGGGGACTCACTGCGAGCCACGAGGTGCTCGAGATGCTGGTCGATCCCTTCGGAAATCGAATGATGGTGGGCCAGTCGCCCAAGCCCGGCCAGGGACGCGTCGAGTTTTTAGTCGAGGTGTGCGATCCAAGTGAAGACACTCCCTTCGCGTACCGAGTCAACGGAATTCTGGTCTCCGATTTCTACACTCCTAATTACTTCGATCCCGTCGCCTCCCCGAGTGTTAGATACAGCTTCACCGGCGCCATCAAAGCTCCGCGGCAGGTTTTGAAGGGAGGCTACATTAGCTGGCACGACCCGATTTCCGATGAGTGGTTCCAGGAGACTTTTTTCTCCGGCACCAAGCCTCGGTTCAGAAGTCTCGGCAAGCTGACGGCGAAACAAGGCGAAAACCTTCGAGCAATGCTCTACTACAGAACGCCCGAAAGATACTCGGTTAGGAAGCTCGAGGGCGAATCGTTGCAACTTGCTCAAACGACGATGAGCTCTTTCAAGGGAACGGCCAACGCAAAAGCAAAATCCCTTCGCGCGCGAGTAAAGCAAGTGATCGCTACTGCGAAGAAGAGGAAGGAGAAGGAGAAGCAGCAGTAAGCAGATTGGATCTTAACGTATTCCGGGGCGCGAGTGTCAGAGTGCGCTCGCGCCCCAGCCAGGCATGACGGCCGGTGACTCCGGCGATCAAACAGCCATCTTGTCACTCTCTTCCAGATCCCTCATCATCAATTCAACTGAAGTGCGGTTACGCTGATGTATGGCGGCGCTTAAGGGCCGCAACTTGCCGTTTGCGATATCGCTTTGCTACGATGCGCCGCAACAGTGAAACACTCACTGATACCAATCACAGCAGAGAGGAACGGATAATGAAGCGGGCGGATTCGCTTATCATCCATTGTCTCCTCGCGGGAGAGAAAATGTTCAGACGCTTTTCAATCGCTTTTGTTTTATTGGTTTCAATTGTCTCTATTTTGAGTTCAACCGTCAGCGCAGGCGGCCGGCAACAGAAGGCTGCCGCAGCCGCTACTTCGATCAAACCAGGCCGCGATCCGAATCAACCAATCGACGAAGAGTACACAAAGAAGATTCGCGAATACACCACGGAGACGTTCTTCAGCTCGCCGCTCGTGGATTATTTGCCCGCGTCAAAAACAGTGCCGACACCCAAAGCCGTGATCGGCGACATCGCCGGAGCTCCGGGCAAGCTCCCCTATTCGGCCGACGTCTACAAGTACATGCGAATGCTCGAGAAGGCCAGCCCTCGTGTGAAGGTCTATTCGATCGGCACAACCGAAGAGGGCCGCGAGATGATCGCCGTCGCCGTCAGCTCCGAAGCTAATATGTCGAAGCTCGAAGAGAATCGCGCGCGGCTCGCGAAGCTCGCCGATCCACGCACGATCAACATGGACGATGCCGAAGCGGACCGGCTCGTAGCGGCTTCGACACCGATCTATTACATCACCGGTACGATTCACTCGCCCGAAACAGGCGCGCCAACCGCGCTGATGGAATTGGCCTATCGCCTCGCAGTGGATGAGAGCCCGTACATCAAAGCGATTCGTGACGGCGTGATAACGCTCATCACTCCGATCGTCGAAGTCGATGGACGCGACCGGCAAGTCGATATCTACAACTGGCATCTCGCGCATCCGAACGAGAACTGGCCACAGCTAATCTACTGGGGTCACTACGTCGCGCACGACAACAATCGCGACGCGATGGGAATGACGCTCAAGCTGACTCAGAACGTCGCGAAGGCTTTCATGAACTGGAAGGCCCAGGTGCTTCATGATCTTCACGAATCGGTTCCTTATTTGTACGACAATACCGTCGGCGACGAACCTTACAACGCGTGGCTCGATCCAATCCTGACCGATGAGTGGCAGTTGATGGGATGGAACAACATTTCGGAGATGACCAAGTTCGGCATGCCAGGCGTGTTCACTCACGGCACGTTCGATACGTGGTCGCCGGGTTACCTGATGTTCATTGCCGCGACTCACAACGGGATCAGCCGCTTGTATGAGACTTTTGGAAATGGCGGCGCCGACACAGTCGAGCGAACGCTGTCCCCGAATGAGTATTCGCGGACGTGGTATCGCCAGAACCCGCCGCTTCCGAAAACGAAATGGTCTCAGCGCAACAACAACAACTATGAGCAGACGGGACTGTTGACCGCGCTTTCGTATTTCAGCGCGAACAACAAACTCTTCCTGCACAATTTTTATTTGAAGAGCAAACGCTCGATCGAAAAACCGAAATCTTCCGGGCCGGCGGCGTACGTGTTGCCCGGAGACGATCCGCGGCCGGGCGGCCAGGCCGAGTTGCTCCGAACGCTTCAGCTTCAGGGGTGTGAGATTTCTCGCGCAACCGCGGCGTTCACCGTCACGGTTAAGAAGAAGAAAACACCGCCGCCCGCAGGCAACGCTGCTGCAACTCCGGCTGATGCCAAACCGGCAGCCGATCCGAAGAAGCCTCCCGAGACCGAGCAGCGCCAGTTCCCGGCAGGCAGCTACATCGTGCGAATGGATCAGCCTTACAGCCGGATCGCCGATATGCTTCTCGATTATCAATACTGGAGCCCGAACGATCCGCAGAAGCAGATCTACGACGACACCGCGTGGACGTTTGGCGAGCTTGGCAATGTTCAGGTCGTGCGAGTCACCGACATCAAGGTCCTGGAAGCGCCGATGGAGCGAGTCAACGGCGACGTGCGCGCGCCCGGAGGAATGAAAGGGAGCGGGTCGATCTACATCATCAATCACAACACCGACAACGCGCTGGCAACTCTTCGATACCGCTTCAAAGAAGCCGCGATGGAAGCCGCCGAAGATTCGTTCGAAGTGTTGGGACAGAAATTCAATCGCGGGTCGTTCATCATCCGAAACGTCAGCGGCCCGGATCTCGAACGCGCGGCTTCCGAGCTTGGGTTTCAGGTGCTTGCGGTTCAAGCGGCGCCTTCGGTCAAGACTCACGCGATAAAAGCCGCGAGAATCGCGATGATGCACACGTGGCTTGGCACTCAGGACGAAGGCTGGTGGCGAATGGCGCTCGACAAGGTCAAGGTGCCGTTCGATTACATCAGCACCCAGGACGTCGCGAAGGAGAGCAACCTGCGAGCGAAATACGATGTGATCCTGTTCGCGCCGGTCGGGCGCGGCAATCCGATGGCGATCATCGAAGGCATGCCGATGTGGGGGAATCCGCTGCCGTGGAAAGTCACATCGCTTACACCGAATCTCGGCAAGACCGATGAGACGGATGATATGCGTCCGGGTCTGGGATGGACGGGCGTCGCCAATCTGAAAAGCTTCGTTGAGAAGGGCGGCTTGCTCGTAAGCGTGATGGACACCGCGAATTTCGCGGTGACACTTGGATTCACGCCGGGCGTTTCGATTTCTCCGCCGCAGCGATTGAAAGTCACCGGCAGCATATTGCGTTCGAAGTTCGTCGATTCAGCGAGTCCCATCGCATACGGATACGGCGACTCGCTTTCGATATACAGCTACGAGGGGCCGATCTTCAACGTGAGCAACTTGGTGGGCGGCGGACGCGGACGTCGACGCTCCGCCGAGGATCGCGAGCGGCCAACGGGGCGCGGCACGGCGGATGATCCGGACACGCCGCAAGCGAGGAGCGTGGTCGAAGCGCCGGAAGATCCTAAAGTCGAAACCTGGCAAGCGGTGCCCGTGACCGACGAGCAGCGCCGCAACGGGATCGGCATCATACCGCCGCAGTACCGGCCGCGAGTCGTGTTGCGATACGGTGACGCTCGCGATCTGCTGGTGTCGGGTTTGTTGGATGGCGGGGCGGAGATCGCTCAGCATCCGGCGGTGATTGATGTTCCGGTTGGCAATGGTCACGTGGTGGTGTTTTCGAACAACCCGATCTGGCGCGGCGAGACCCAGGGGAGTTACTTCCTGGTGCTCAATGCGATCATGAATTTCGATAATTTGAATGCCGGCCGCAAGCTTGATGAGAAATGATGCAGGCTGATTTTGATTGAAGAACAGGGCGGTCACTTGAGGGCCGCCCTGTCATAACGACCAGTTCCTCACTCTGTTGCCTCTGCCCGACACCATCCTCACTGAAACACAGAATGCTTTTGGTTGCATGTTGCCGGGATTGCTATTAGCATAATCAGTTTGATTGAGGCCTCGAAAGCTGACAGAGGGACGTATGCCCGGGAGAAGAGCCGAGCGGCTCGCAGAACAGATCAGAGAAGAACTGAGTTTGATCATCGCAGGTGAGGTCGAAGACCCAAAGGTTGGCTTCGTCACCGTCACCGAAGCGAAGGTCAGCGCCGACCTGCGTACCGCCAAAGTTTACGTGAGCGTGCTCGGGACTGAAGACGAGGTCAGGGAATCGATGACGGCGCTCAAACACGCCGCCGGTTTCATCCGGAATCAGCTTGGCATCGTACTCAGAATGAAAAGGACGCCCGATTTGCACTTTGTATACGATGATACCGATTTGAGGGCTGCCAGAATCGAAGAGTTACTTAGTCAGGAGGTAGCAAAGGCGCAGGAGCCAAGCGAACTCGCGGACAATCCGAACGCAACCGTCGAAACCGAAATATAGGGCTTCCGCTTTTTCACATCATGTTAGACCAGGTTGTACAGCTCATAGAACAAAAGCAGCGATTCATGATCACGTCGCACATCAGACCCGATGGTGATGGATTGGGTTCCGGACTGGCGCTCTATTGGATGCTCAAGTCCCTGGGCAAAGACGCCGAAGTGGTGTTGCACGACCGGGTGCCTCCTTCGTATCACGTGCTTCCCGGATCTGATTACGTCACGGTGCAGGAAGATGTGACCGACACCTACGATGCGGCGTTCATTATTGAGTGTAGCGACGTCGATCGGCCTGGCCTTCCAAGCCTGAAAGATCAATTCGTAGTCAACATCGATCATCATTCGACCACGGTTCCGTTCGGCGATATTAACTGGATCGATTCGACCGCCGCCGCCGTGGGCGAGATGATCTATAACCTGTGCAAGGCGTTGGGCGTCGAGGTGACTAAGGAAATCGCCGAGTGCATCTACACGGCTTTGCTGACGGACACAGGGAGTTTTCACTTCTCGAACACCACTGAGCGAACGCTCAAGATTGCGTCCGAGCTTGTGCGGCGAGGAGTCGAGCCCGCTCGAATTTCCGAAGCGCTGTTCTATTCAAGTTCGTTTTCGAAGGTCAGGCTGTTGGGCCTTGTGCTTTCTAACATCGAGCGCGACGAATCGGGCCGCATCGCCTGGATCACGATGGACCGCGCAACCATGTACGTAGCCGACGCCGAGGAAGAGGACGCGGACGGAATTGTGAATCAGGCTCTGTCGATCGGCGACGTGGAAGCTGTCGCGTTTTTCAAGGAGCTTGCGCCGGGCGCGTGGCGAGTGAGCCTTCGATCAAAGGGCAAGAACAACGTAGCCAAAGTCGCCGAGTTGTTCGGAGGCGGCGGGCATCGAAACGCGGCGGGGTGTCGAGTAAAGGGTGAACTCTCTGAAGTGAAAGAGTTGGTGATTGACGCCCTTCAAGCTGCGCTGGGAGTAGTGCCCGTTCAGGCTTAGAGTCAGGTGATTCTCGAGTAGTAGGCTTCTCCGGCGCATGCGCGGCAAAGCGTTCGGCCTTCGCGTAAGACTTCGCGGCGATCGTTGATTCCCTCGCCGCATTCATCACACTGAACCCTTGAAACCGGCCTTCCAGGCTGATCCTGAGGCGGCAACTCCACTCGAACTCGTTCTACTTTGAAGAGTTCTTCCTCGGGTAACAGCTTGTAAGCCTGGAGCTGGCGTTGGTATTTGTTTGCGATTTCAGGAAAGGCGCAGTCAGCCGCTTCACGCGAAGAATCGAGGGCAACGACTCGCACCGCGTCGCCGGTCTTCACATTCAGGAACGTCGCCGCGAGCTTGCCGTAGTCGTAGTACTTCAACGTTCGTTTGCCGAGCCGGCAGCCGGTGACGGTATTCACCGCATCGGCGGCACAGCGGTCGATCTCGACAAAGACGATCAACTTCTTTTGATCAGCGCCGAGTGGGTCCGCGATCCCGACAGTCTCACATCCGAGCATCGCCATCCTCACGCCGAGCACCTGGCCTGCGCACATGTGCCCGTGAGATTGCTCGGCTCGGACGAGAAGTTCTTCGAGAGTTTCCATATCCGGGATTATAGACCACGGATGGAACGGATTCGACGGGTTCTGCACTGATCAGATCGAATCGGCTCAATCCGCGTCGTCCGTGTTCTATTGAGTCCTGTCATAAAGAAGATAGGTTTCACGCCGCTCGGCGAATTCGCTCAGACCGTCTCGCCAACTTTCTTCGATCTCTGATAATGCGACGTTCGATTCAGTCTGTTCGCGAAGCCGTGAGCTTCCGTTGATCACATCAAACGGCAGCTTGTCGTGGACATACTCGTAAGGCGGCTGCTTCCATTCGAAGCCATCTGGATATAGCCGGCGAATCGCGCTGATGATTGCAACGCCAGTGATCACGGGCTTGAACGCGTCTCGATCGGTGACGTGAATCTGAATACCCCCGCATAGCTCGCCCTCGAACTTGTGAAACGTTGGTTGGAAACGAATCGAGCGAAATATAGCGCCAGGCAAGTTTGAGGTCGTCAGTGCTGCGGACAACTCTTCGGGGTCGATGAAGGGCGCGCCGATTATCTCGAATGGCCGAGTCGTCCCGCGGCCTTCTGAGATGTTTGTTCCTTCAATCATCACCGAGCCTGGATATACCGCCGCGGTATCTATCGTCGGCATGTTCGGCGAAGGCATGGCCCAGGGGAGCGCGGCGTCTTCGAACCACATCTCTCGGCGCCAGCCTTCTATTTGAACCACCTCGAGATCGCAGCCGATTCCGAACTCGCGATTGAACATCAACGCCAGTTCGCCGATTGTCATGCCGTGACGCATAGGGATTGGGTACATACCGACAAAAGACTTAAACTCGGGCTCGAGTATGTTGCCTTCGATTTGAACTCCGTTGATTGGATTGGGCCGGTCGAGAACCACGAATCGCTTGCCACACTGGCGCGCCGCTTCCATCGCGAGCGCCATCGTATAGACAAATGTATACACGCGAGTGCCGACTTCCTGGATGTCGAATACAAGGACATCGACATCGGCAAGCATTTCGGGAGTGGGCTTGCGAGTCTCGCCGTAGAGTGAATAAGCGGGCAAGCCGGTTCGCTTATCGCGAAACGACTGCCACTCGATCATGTTGTCCTGAGTTTCACCGCGAATGCCGTGCTGCGGACCGAACAAGGCAGTGAGATTGATTTGCGGATGTTGGTCAAAGAGATCGGCGGCGTGACGAAAGTGCGAGTCGATCGACGCGGGATTGACGATGAGCCCGACTCGCGCGCCTTGCAGCAGATTGAGCTTCGATTCGAGGAGTATTTCGAGTCCAATCTTGATCACTGAGATTCGCCACCAGGCCACTAAGGCACAAAGGACCACCAAGCGTGCGACTTAGAGTCTTCGTGTCGTCGTGGCAAGAACCCTTACTTGATCAGATCACCCGCATAACACCGAGCCGCCGTTTACGTTGAGCACTTCGCCGTTTACGTGACTCGCAAGGTTCGACGCAAGAAACAGAATCGGGCCGGCGATTTCTTCAGGCGCCGCAACGCGGCCAAGCGGGATCAACTCGCGAATCTTGCGGCGCTCCTTCGGATCGTTCAACGCATCGCTCGTCATATCAGTAGCAACCCATCCGGGCGCTACGCAATTTACTGTGATGCCGCGAGGGCCGAGCTCGGCGGCAAGCGACTTGACCATCGAGATGATTGCGCCCTTCGATGCAGCATAATGGGAATGAAACGGCTCGCCTCGCTGGCCGGCGGTTGATGACACGAGAATTAGCGTTCCGCGATGCTTTGGAATCATCACGCGACCAGCCGAATGACAGCAGGCGTACATTGACTTGAGGTTGATATCAATCGTTTCGTCCCACTCGGTCTCGGTCATCTGTTCAATCGGTGCTTGCTTCCAGATGCCAGCGTTGGCGACCAGAATGTCCAGTTGGCCGAAGCGAGCAACAGTTTTCTCGATCATCCGATCGACGGCGGCGACTCGCGAGACATCGGCGCGAATTGGAAAGGCCTCGGCGCCGAACGACTCACATTCAGCGGCTACCTGTTGGGCAGCAACGCGGTCGCGAATGTAGTTGATGACCACGGCGCGGATTCCGGCCTTCGCGAACAGGATCGCCGTTGCCGCGCCGATGCCTCGCGAAGCGCCGGTGACGATCGCGACTTTGTTTGAGAGGTTGATCATCGGGCGTGGGAATTGGGAGTTGGATCAGTCACCCGTCGCGGTTGCGACTGCGAGATCAGCTTCGACGACGGTGCGATGGTGATGCTCTTCGCGCGGAAGAAAGAACGCCAGCACGGCGCTCACCATCGTGAACGCCGAAGCGAAGATCAGCACCTTGCTGAATCCGTATGCCGGCACGAAATTCGACAGCGCCTGCGGAGCGAGAGCGCCGACGCCCCACGCCGCTCCCATCATCAAGGCCGAAACCGTGCTTGTTTGACCGGGCACTAATTCCTGCGCCATCGCGACGATCACGGGAATCGTCGACAACAGCATGAACCCTCCGAGTCCCAGGCATATGATGCTCAACGGACCAGACAATGCGAACGCGCCTATCATCAAGGGCCCCGCAAGAATTCCTGTATACAAAGTCACCGCGCGTCCTGAGAACCGTTCAGCGGTGAAACCACCGGCGATTCCACCCAGTCCGCCAAGCAGCAAAAACACAGTGAGCATATTGCCGGTATCGGTGAGCCCGTAGCCGCGGGACTCGAGCAGGAACGGCAGGTAATTATTAGTCGTCATCTGCAATCCTGAGCGGATGACGGTGATGAGATAGAGCAGCAGCAGCGGCTTCCATGCGGGACGCAAAGCGGCGAGTAGCTGCCACTTGATTTTCTCGACACCGGGCGTGGATGAGACGTGGGCCGGGAGTGGCGGACAAACGCGATAGAGTATGGCTGACATCACCAGGCCGGTTCCGATGATGTAATACGAATGCTCGAGGCCGTACGCGGCAACAACTCGCGTGATCACTAACGGGCCCACCGCGAATCCAAGCGTGCCGAGGGCTGAGAAGAGAGCCATACCTACGCGGCGCCGGTCGCTTGCGGCCCTCACGGCCATTGCGGCGGCTTGCGGATGGAACGAGCCGATGCCGATGCCACCCGCTACCAGCAGAACAATCAGGATTCCATAGGACGGCGCGAGCCCGATCAGCGATACGAAGATTCCGGTGATGGTTGGGCCGAAGACGGCAAAAAATCTTCGCGCGTAACGATCGGAGATGAAACCGTAGACCGGTTGCATCAGCGAAGACGAGATCGCATACAGCGGCGCGAGCCAGAACACCTGGGCCGGCGTAAGCCCGAGCTTGATCTTAATCAGCGGAAGCAACGGATAGATGATGCTGGAATAGGAATCGTTGACGAAGTGTCCGGCGCACAGAGTCGCGAGGGTGAGTTTGTCTCTTCTGCGCATTGGTGCATCGACGATAGGGAGCGCTAGCTGTTTGCACTTACCGCATCAGCCGCTCGCGACATCGAACGCTCGCGCGCCACGGCAATGAAATGACCAAACAGTGCTTGCGAAAGATCATCGGTTTGCCACCCGACTTCAGGGTGCCACTGCACGCCCAGCACGAACTGTTCGGGCTTCGTGTTGATGACCGCTTCAATCACGCCGTCGCGCGCCCACGCTATCGGCTCCAGATCGCGTCCTACGATGTCGATGGCCTGGTGATGATGACTGTTCACCGCGGTGTGAGTCGAATCGGCGAGTTTTGCGATGAGCGAATCTTCGGTGACGTTGATCGAGTGCGAGCGGCGAGTGAACACATCGCCTTGCATGTGTTTGAGCGGATCTTTCACCTCGCTGTCGATGTCTTGAATCAGCGTGCCGCCGCGATACACATTCAGCGATTGAATGCCGAAACAAATCGCCAGCACCGGAAGCCGCCGAGCTTCGGCCGCCGCGAGCAACATCATGTCGGTCTCGTCGCGCCGCGGTACCACCGGTCCGAGTTTCGGTTTTGGTTCGTGTCCGTATCGAAGTGGATCTACATCGTTGACTGCCCCGGACAAGCAGAGCGCATCAGCGTGGGCCATCACGGATTCAATGTAGTCGGGCTCAGGAATCAACGGCAGAAGCAAGGGTGTGCCGCCCGCCGCATAGATCGCTTCGCAATATGTCTCACGCAGTTCGTAGTACGAAGTGGTCCAGTTATACCGGCACGGTATGACAACTATGGGTCTGTCGTTAAAGGTCAAGTTGAGCCCTTTCAATAAAGATAGCCGCAGAGAGGCGCCTCTGCGGCATTCACTGTGTGAGTCGCCTTCAGGATAGCCGGGCGCTGGAATGTTGTCAATTCATGCATTCGCAGCGCCTATGACGAAACACTTTGTCGTGTTCAATCGACTTGAATTCCGCGGTGACTGAGGTATAGTCTTCGGCGACGTATGACGATCGAAACCAAAGTCTCAGTCGAGGAAGCCAACACAGCGTTTTATCGCGCGCTCGAATCAGGATTGCTCGAACGCATGGATGAGGTGTGGGCGCACGAAGACTGGGTCAGGTGCGTCCATCCGGGATGGGACTTGTTAACCGGATGGAATCGCGTCCGCGAGAGCTGGGAAATGATATTCGAAAGCGGACAAAAGCTCCGCGCGAGCGCGTCGGATGTTTGGGTTAAGACCGACGGAGACTTTGCGTGGGTTACGTGCACCGAGAACATAACGGTGTTCAACGAAGCCAGCTTTGACTCGGCGCTTGCCGCGGCCACCAATCTTTTCATGCGAGCAAACAACCGATGGCTGCTGATTCATCATCACGCCTCCCCGATTCCGATTGTGGTCCCCGACAGTACGTCGCACACGATTCAGTAGTCCGAGTTCTCGGAAAAAATCCATAATTTCATCCCTTTCGAGCTTCAAATCATTGAAGTTCTTGCTCCCGTAAGTCCTAAAGAAACTTATATTTGACCTTAGTAAATCTCAGGAAGATGCGCCTGGGCTGGAATGTGAGTTGAGTGTAATCGCGCGTGTGTCCCGCGGCTCTGGGCAATTCAATCTTACCAGAGAATTGAGCGTCTCAAATTCAAAGTGACGCGTCTACTTTGTCAGGATTTCAAGGAGGTGTAGTGATGAGATTTCTAAAGGGTCTGCCACGCAGGCTCGCAACGTTGTTCACCTTATGTAGTCTGCTATCTTCGCCGTTGCTCGCGCAAACTTCGACGGGCGATATCACGGGTCGCGTGCTCGATGCGCAGGGGAACGTGGTGGCGGGCGCCACAGTGTCGGCGAGAAACGCCGCGACCGGCGCAACACGCGCGACAACAACGAGCGATACAGGCGAGTACACAATCACCCAATTGGCACCCGGCACTTATGAAGTTTCAGCCGAAGGAAAAGGCTTCTCTCGATCCGTGCAGAAGGGCTTCGATGTGAATGTGGGCGCCAAGCCTACTCTGAACTTCGAGCTGAAGGCTGGCGGCGCAACTGAAACGATCGAGGTGCAAGGCGGCGCGCCGATGATCGAGACGACCCGCTCTGAAATCGGCGGTGTCGTGACACCAAACGAAGTTCAGAATCTTCCATTGTTGAACCGAACTTTCGCCAACCTCTCGACCATCCTTCCCGAAGCTCGTCCGATCGGCAGCTTTGATCCGACCAAGACGCGTGTTGGTAACATTGCGTTCAGTGGCGGCGACGGGCGGCAGCTAGACGTTAACGTAGACGGCGGCGATGACAAGGACAACGTCGTCGGAAGTCTGCTTCAGAATTTTGCCTACGAGGGCATCCAGGAATTCCAGGTGCTCCAGCATCGCTGGACCGCCGAGAGCGGACGCGCGGTGGGCGGTGTGGTAAACGTCGTAACCAAGTCCGGAAGTAACGCACTGCACGGCTCGGGGTTCTTCAACTTTCGCAACCAGAGCATGCGCGCGCGCGACTTCTTCGAGAAACGCGACGACGCCGACAAGCCCGGCTTCGATCGAAAAGAGTTTGGCGGCTCAGTCGGCGGGCGCATTATCAAGGACAAACTGTTTTTCTTTGGCGCATTCGAGCGCTTTAAGGAGCAGCAAAGCCTCCTCATCCCGACGGATCTGGTTGCCCAGATCGCAGCCATTCCCGGAGTCACCGCGACCGATCTGATTCCGATTCCGTACAATGACTACCTGGGCAGCGCGAAAGTCGATCACCGGATCAGCGATACGCAGTCGATGTTCTATCGGTACTCGTACCAGAAGAACAACTCGCCCAACGATCAGGTGGATCCCACAGTGCCGTCGGATCTGACGGGCGGCAACACAAACGACAATCATCTGCACAGCTTCGTGATCAACCACACTTATGCAATCAGTCCGACGAAGCTCAATGTCTTCACGTTTCATTTTCAGAATTTCGTCAATGAGATCCTGAGCGTTACGGACAAGCCGAACATCACGTTCCCCTCGGTGCAGACCGGGGCCAACGTCAACGTGCCGCAGAAAACCGCGGTGCGAAAATACCAATTCCGTGATGACTTCTCGTGGCAGGCCGGGGCGCACAGTCTGAAGGCCGGTGTGAACTATATTCCGACAACGCTCGGGGGATTCTTCTTCTTCGGCGCCAACGGATATCAGATCTTTTTCTTTGATGATCCGTTGACGATCCTGAGCGATCACGCAACGTACCCGCAGGGCTTCGCAACTCGCGGCGCTGTGTCGGCGATCAATTTTTCAACGGGCAATGGAGACACGAGCCAGCCGCGAGTGCATCAGTTGGCGTTGTACCTTCAGGACGATTACAAGATCTCCCCTCGGCTTACGCTTAACCTGGGACTGAGGTGGGACGCCAACATCAATCTGCTGGTTGATCAAACAAACAACCGCACAATGAAGATACTCGAGAAGCTGAACAATCCGCGCGCTCAGGCGATCACGGGCAGCGACCTGAATCGCACGACGCCGGGATTCAAGGAGTTTCAACCTCGGCTCGGTTTCGCGTGGGATCCGAAGGGCGCTGGCCGAACGGTGATACGCGGCGGGTACGGGATTTTCTACGATCAGATCTTCCAGAACCTGACGTTGTTCGCCACTCAGCAGACCAACCCGACGATCTACCAGACAGTTCTGGCGCTGGTGAACGATTCGGTGGGAGTCGGCCAATTGGCTAACTTCAGGTTCGGCGTCGATCCGCTGCCTGCACCGCCGGCTAACGCATCGAACGCGGATCTGGAGTTCGGAGGCTTTGGCAGAATCAATGATCCGAGAATGACTGATCCGTACGTTCAGAAGTTCTCAATCGGGGTCCAAAAGTCATTGGGCCGGGACTACGTGTTGTCGAGCGACTTTACTCACACGCTTGGCATTCACGAAAATCGCATACAGAACATCAACCCGAGGATCGCGCCGATTTGCAATGCCGCGTTTCCGGGCTCGACACCGAACTCGTCGCTGTGCGTGAGAGGCGCGAACACGCGTTTCTTCGACCGCGCGTTTGTTGATGCGGGACTCGGCGCGGGGCGGCTCGAACAGATCAACATGTTCACGACGACCAATCGCTCAATGTTCGACAGTTGGACGACGACACTACAGGGACGGGTGAAGCGATTCTTGTTCAAGGCAAGCTACGTGCTGTCGAGCTCGCGATCGTGGGGCGGACAGCCAACGGCTTCGTATAGCGGCAACGGGGTGGCGATAACTCCGGAGCAGCAGTTCAGACCCGAGGAGTTTGGACCGACGCGAATCGACGAGCGGCATCGATTTGTCGGAAGCGGCGTGTTTGATCTGCCGTTGGGAATTCAGCTTTCGCCAATCGTTCAGTTGGCGAGCTCGCGGCCGTACTCGATCAACACCGGCTTCGATGTTGACGGCGATGGACGGACGACTATTGACCGCGTATGTGAAGGCGCGGACCTGGCGGCAGTGTTTGCCGCTCGTGGCAATGCTACCGCTCTCCAGGCGTTAAACCGGCCGGGGTGCATGCAGATCAAGGTCAACAGTACGCGCGAAGGGTTTATCGTTGACGACAACGGCCAGATCATCGGGAAACGGAGCGGCCGTTACTTGAACGTTGACCTCAGGGCAACGAAGATCTTCAGCATAGGTGAGAGACTCAAGCTCAAGCCGTATGCTGAGCTGTATAACTTGTTCAACATTGAAAACCTGAACATTGGCGGTAGACTGGCCTTGAGCAATGCGACTTCGGCGGGCGCATTCCGCCAGCCAATCGCGCTCTACGGTCCGGGATTTGGTCCACCCGTTGGCCGGCCGTTTACCGCGCAGGTTGGTTTTCGGTTGGAGTTCTAGGCAATCCAAATCGCAGGTTGAAATCAGCGCTGGGCTTCGGTCCAGCGCTTTTTTTGCGCCCATTTCAGATTGAGAGGCCACCTCTGGGAGAGGAAAGAGGTTCAAAAATTTGGAGATATTTCCATTTTTTCATACTGGCGCCGACCCCGGTCTGATGTATAATGCGGCTTCAGTTCAGCCCTGCGTAGAAAAACACAGTTTCTTAGCGGATTTACGTTGCGTCGAGGGATTGGAATGGGGCTTGCTGATTTAGGTTGTGCCTCGATGCAATTAATAGACGTTTTTCAAAAACAACAGCACAAGTAGAAGCCACTCAGGCTTCGCCCAGAGCGGGGAACTCACATACAAGTGAGACCAAAAGACTCCGGGCTAACCAAATGAACCATACCCAAATTAGGAGGTCTGCATGAAGAATCCATGGAAGAGGATACTCGTGGGCATGTTGTCGCTCACAATGATGTTGATGAGCTTGGCGCCGATTTCCCTCGCGGGCCAGGAGCCAACCGGAGGTATTGAAGGGACGGTTACCGACGCTCAGGGCGCGGTGGTACCGGACGCGACGGTGACGATCCGCAACACAGCCACAAACGCAACCCGCACGGTGAATACGGGGAGCGACGGACATTACAAGTTTTCGTCTCTTGTTCCCGGCAACTATGAGGTCAAAGTTGCGGGCAAGGGATTCAAGGCGTTCGTAGCGACGGACGTGGGAGTACAGGTTGGGCGCACGACGCCGCTTGATGCTGCGTTGCAGGCTGGCGGAGCCAGTGAGACGGTCACCGTCACGAGCGGCGGCGAAGCTCAGATCGATCGAACCGACAACACGGTCTCCGGAGTTGTCGGCACGGTGCAAATTCAAAACTTGCCGCTCAATGGCCGCAACTTCCTGGATCTTGCACGACTGCAGCCGGGAGCCGAAACGGTTGACGGCGGAAGCTTCGATCCGACAAAAGCAAACTATACCGGGGTGTCGATTGCCGGTCAGGCCGGCCGCTCGACACAGATTACCGTAGACGGCGGATCGGTTGTTGACAACGTGGTCGGCACCACCGTTCAGAACTTCTCGCAGGAAATCGTGCAGGAGTTCCAGGTCGGCATCTCAAACTTCGATCTCTCAACGGGCGCATCGGCGACCGGGTCGGTTAACATCGTCAGCAAGGGCGGCACGAACCAATATCATGGCAACGGCTACCTCTACTGGAGAGATGCGAGATTTGCGGCGTTCCCGGCGCTCGACCGGTTAGACGCAATACACGGACTGCCGCCAGATTTGCAGGTCGATAGAATACCTTTTGACCGCGAACAATTCGGCGGGACCTTCGGCGGACCACTCAAGAAGGACAAGGCCTTCTTCTTTGCAAACGTCGAATACAACAACCAGGATGATATCTCGATTCACAATCAGACTCCTGGTCTGGTCGGCTTTAACGGTTTTACCGGGAAACCGTTCAACGGGCTACTGGCGACCGGCCGGGTCGATTACAGATGGAACGACAAGACGTCGCTCTTCTTCCGCTACTCGCACGACAACAACGATCAACAGGCGCCATTCGCGCCTGGCACCGGCATCCTGCCGAGGGATAGCGCGAGCGGAATTTTCCAAACAAACGATCAAGTCGACCTCAATCGTTCGGATGGAGGAGTTTTTGGGATGACGCGAAGCCTCACAGCCACTATGGTCAATGACTTCCGTTACGCCGTTAACGACTTCCACAACCGAATCGATCCTGCGACGCCGGGCATCCCGGAGCTTCGAGTAATCAACCCCGATCAAAACTGGAAGTCGGGCGCGAATTACATCACGCCGCAGGTTACCGATCAGCGGCGAAATCAGATTCGGGACGACTTGACCTGGTCACGGGGCAAGCACTCGATTCGATTCGGCGGCGACTGGGAGCGGACAACGATTGACGGACAGTTTGCGTTTGCCAAACCGGCTCGCATCCGTCTATTCGGACCTGGCTTCGGCGGTCCCGCGGTGCTCGCAACCGAGGCGGACTTTCTGAATGCGCCAGTGCGTGACATAAGCCTTGGCGTTGGGGACGATCTGTTGCCCTTCAACACGCCTTCGGGTGTGACCGCCAACAATCGCTACAGTTTCTATGGAACTGATGCCTGGAAGATTGGCCGCAACTTTACGTTCAACTTCGGATTGGCTTATCGCTATGACACGAACCTGTGGAATCACGATCAGGGTCATCCCGCGATAGTCGCACCGCTTTTCGGCAAAGGAACCGCGGCAAGCCCAGTTGACAAAAACAACATCGCCCCGCGCGTTGGGTTTGCGTGGGATATTGGCGGAAACGGTCACACAGTCATCCGCGGCGGCGTTGGCATGTACTACGACACCGCGATTGATAACCTAAGGTTGTTCGAGCGTGCGGACCTCGGCCCTCCGGGGGCGGAGTTGTTCCTCACAGGCAATGCGATAACGAGCGCCTTGCTGCCGGGCGGTAATGCGCAGTTTGGCTCAACGCCTGGTTCGGCGAGCGGGTTCATCACCCTTAAGAATATGCTCGCGATAGTCGGCAATGTTCGCAAGGATGTCGAGTCTCGCGCGTTTAACTGCACGCTGCCGACGTCGATCGAATGTTTCCATGCCGTGTCGGGGCCGTTGTTCTCGACAGAATTCCAGATACCGTACTCCTTGCAGTACGCTATCGGCGTTCAAAGACAGTTGCCCGGCAAGATGGTGCTACAGGCAGACTTCAACTATCGGAAGGGCGTGCACGAAGTCCTTGTGTACGACGCAAACTTCAACGACTCAGTTGATAAGAATGGAAACCCGACCCCGACCGTACGCAGCATCGATTTCAGTGTGCCATACGCGGACTCGTCGGCATTCTCAGTTTACAAGGCGCTGTTGGCTCGCTTGGATCGCCGCTTCGACCACGGCTTCCAAATGACGGCGAGCTATACGCTGTCGCGCCTAAAGAACTTTGGGGGTGATGCCCTGGGTCTCGGTTCAATCCTTTCCAACCGGCATGATTTCTCGGCGGAGTTTGGTCCGGGCGGAATCGATAGAACCCATCGTCTGGTAGTCAGCGGTGTTTGGGAGATGCCGTTCTTCAAGGACAGCTCCTCGGCATTCAAGAAGCATGCACTAGGCGGCTGGACTTTCTCGCTGATCTCAACTTCCCTTAGCGGGTTGCCCTTCAGCGCGATTCTTCCTGATGGCGTGGACCTGACGGGGACCGGCTCGTTCTTCTCTTATTTGCCGGGGACCAGACCCGGCGATGTGGGGCGCGAAATCACCTCCCTCAGCAAGCTGAATGAGATCATCAGCAACTACAACGCGAACAGGAAGTCGTTTGCTGCTCGCATTGAGAGTGGTGTGCCGGTCGATCCTTATGGCACTGAGTTGCGCGAGCTTGCGCAACTGCCCGAAGGCACGCGGATGGGCGGCGACTCGGTCCTCTCGCAAGACATTCGGCTGACAAAATCGTTCCGAATGAAGGAATCGGTCCATCTCGATCTCATCGGCGAGGTCTTCAACCTGTTCAACGTCGCCAACCTGACCAACACAGCGACTCAGGTCATTCCAGCTAAAGATGACATCTCGGGCCCTGCGGACTTCGTGACGTACAAACCGACGCAGCGCACGACAAACATCTTCGGCACTGGCGGCGCGCGAGCCTTCCAGTTCGGATTGAAGTTCACCTTCTAAGCGGGCTAGGATAAAGCCGCGTCTTTGAAATGTGGTGGAGCCCTGGTCCGGTTCCACCACTTTTTCTTTTGTGTTGATTTGTGAACGCTCGGTCTAAGAAAGCAGGAGGGTCTATCCAATGATGGCGAGATCCAACTCTCTTCTGGTGCTCAGCATTCTGCTTTTGGAGGCAGTGGCAGGCGCCCAAACCGATGGAAACATTCTGATAGGCAAGGTTCGCCAGGAATCGGGGCCGCCTCTTTCAAATGTCCTGGTCGAACTTCAGACCGGCAACGGCGTGCTCGTGGCTCAGACCGTCACAACGAATGAAGGCGACTATGCTTTTTCGGGGCTCACCGGCGCGTCCTTTATTCTTGTTGTCAACGAACCCAATCACCAGCCGTTTTCTGAACGTGTGGAGCTGACTCGAACAGCTACGACGAGGCCGGGCGAGAGAGTTCGAGTGGACCTCGTGCTTAAGCCAAGAGAGAAAACCGCGACTCCGCGAGCCGGAACCGTATTTCAACAGGATGTCCCTGAGTCCGCATTGAAAGCTTATCGTCGAGGCATGCGACTGCTGGCTGAACGCAGGAGTGATGAAGGCATGGCCGCGCTCCAGGAGGCCGTCAACATAATGCCAAAGTACTTCGACGCGCACTTCGGGCTTGGCCTTGAACTGTTGCGGCTTCATCGGCTCCCCGATGCGACCCGGGAATTGGAGAAAGCGCGCGCGATAAATCCTAAGGACGGGCGCCTCTACCACACGTTCGGCATGGTTTTGTATGAGCTGAAAAACTATTCGGTGGCCGCCACCGTGTTTGAAGCGGCGGAACGGCTTAATCCGGCCAATGCCGAGTTGCGCTTGATGCGCGGCGCGGCGCTCATTGAAACAGGAAGGCTGAATGAAGCCGAAGACGAGATCGCGCGCGCCGATCAGATCAGCTCTCACAAGCTTCCGATCGTGCATCTGCATCTCGCTCGCTTGTACGAAAAACGAGGCAACCGCAGCCGCGCCGCGGATGAGCTTGAATCCTATTTACGCAAGAAGCCCGAGGCCGATAACGCAGCCGCAATACGTGAAGCTATCAAAAAACTTCGAACGACCTGAAACATTTCAGCGGATCTCGAAAGGAACATCGGTAATGACGACGAATCGCATCCTAACGCGCCTGGCCGTGGTTATGTTGCTCTGCGTTTTGGCATCAGCCACCGCACTTCAACAAGGCAACTCGATACAGGGCAAAGTAAGTAATGCGGCAGGCAAACACATGGCGCAGGTGATTGTAGAAATCGAGACCGGCAACGGCCAACCGGTCGAGACAACCGTGACGAATAATGAAGGTGATTTTTCCATTACCGGTCTTACCGGAACAAGCTACGTAGTGGTGATACGGCAGCTCGATTATGAGCCACTCAGCGAACACGTGGATTTTGTCAAGACAGTCGATGCGGACGCACCCGGCGAGCGGCGAACCATACAGATTACGTTGATTCCGAAAGGTGGAGTTGCAGCGCGCCCTTCGAACCGAGTCGTTTCAGGTCAGAGCGTACCCAAAGCAGCGCGCGATTCGCTCGATCGTGCTTTGAAGTTTGCGAAGGACAACAAATCCGAAGACACGATCGCGTCGTTGAAAGAAGCAATCAAAGCTTACCCGGATTATTTCGACGCGCATCTTCTTCTGGCCGGCGAATACCTCAAAGCCGATCGCCTGGATGAATCGATCGCGGAGTATGAACAGGCCCGCAAGATCAATCCGAAAGACGACCGTGTCTATCAGGGGTTCGGTCAGGTTCTGATGAAGCAGAAGAAATTCGCGCTTGCCGTTGGGGTGCTCGGTGAAGCGGCCCGGCTCAATCCATCGGATGCAAATATTCAGATGGTGATGGGCATGGCGTTGCTCGAGCACGCGAGTGCGGCGAATCCTGCTCAGTCTAAGGAGGCCGCGGTCGAACGAGAAAAATCATTCGGCTTAGCCGAAGCTGCTTTCCTGAAAGCATTCGAACTCAGCGGAAAGAAAATGGCGGCGGTTCACCTTCAGCTCGCGCGGCTGTATGGAAAGAAGGGTGAGCGCGCCAAGGCCGCGGATGAACTCGAGCAATATTTGAAAATGTCACCCGGCGACAAGAAGGCTGATAGTATTCGTGAAGCGATCAAGACTCTGCGCTCCGGCGATGGGCGCTGAGACGGGCTTGGACCCTCCTCGGGTTTGACCACCCAGGCAATCCGCTTGATGCCTTTTTCCACATTTGTTTTTTCAAGCGGCTCATCTCAGTCAATCACCAAACTGGCGAATTATGCGGCAAACACGAGCGTTTGCCACCTACTTTGAAAGAGCCCGCCGCGTGCGGCCTTGTGGGTATGCGTGTTGCTCTAGTGTCGGATAGCCATGAGGATATCGATAGCGGACTAATCCAGTGTGGCCAGGCGCAAGTCCGGGAGGCTAAGAAACAATGGCGAGCGGCAGAGAATTCTCAATACTGATAATCGACGATGAAGAGCCGATCCGCAGGCTTCTAGCAATGTATCTGTCGGAAGTTTACGTCTGCGCTACCGCGTCGAGCGCTGATGAAGCGGCGGCGTTACTCGCGGGCGAATCATTCAACCTCGTAATCACCTAGCATCACCATGCCCGGCACGTCCGGAATCGAGTTGTGCCAGCTTGTTCAACAGGCGTATCCCGAAACGGTTGTGATAATGGTTTCCGGGATGACGGATATCAAGTGCGCTATTGAAGCCATGCGCCACGGAGCATTCGATTACATCACCAAGCCGTTCGATTTGCCGCAGGTAATGATTGCGGTCGAACGCGCATTGCGTTATCAGGCGCTTATCGCCGCGAAACGAAACTACGAACAGTCGCTCGAAGAAACTGTGCGGATAAGAACCGGCGAGCTGCGCGGCTTGAACGACAATCTCAATCAGATGCTTGAAGCGCTTTATCAGACCTACAGGGCGACCCTGCGAGCGCTGGCGGGTGCGCTGGAGGCGAGGGACGTTGAAACGGCCGGACATTCGGATCGGGTGGTGCGTATTCGCTGAGGCTTGGCCGGGAGCTTGGATTGGCGCACAAGGAGTTGATTGCGCTGGAGCGATGTCATTGCTGAATTAACGTCATTTCCTGTCCAGTATGAAATCTCCCACGTTGTTGAAGTATCCCGATCGGATGACGCCGCCTTCACTGTAAGATGCGTGTGCCCGGCCATCAGCGAAACAAACGATATCATCGAGCCCGTGAAAGATCGTCGTGTTCTCGCGGTTGATTAAATTCCACCGAAGCCCGGTGTGTCCGGGAACAACATAGCCGACCGCGGCGAATCCTTCGCCGAGGATCTTCACCGCGTCGTACTTCGCGTATGGAGTGACCTGAGGGCCCAGCTTTTCAACCACGCACCACTTCACATTTCTTCCCGTCCCGTGAACTATCCCCGCGGCCGCCAGGCCATCACGAAAAGAAGTGACAACATCGTAGCGCGTTGGTATCACCACGCGCCCGGTTCTGTCGATGAATCCCCACTTGAGTGCATGAGTCTTTCGCGACTGGATCGCCACCGCGGCCAAATCGTCAGAGAATGATTTTACGGATTTGTATCCCTGGGTCAGCTTATTGTCCGGCAAGTCATTGGAGGAAGGATCCGGCGGGCATACTTGAACGGCGCCTGCACGTTGAACGTTGATCGAGGAACGCGATCGCGAGCCGGAGCAGTTCGTTTCGGTTTGAACCTGCCTGCTGGCCGAGTCGATGACAAGCTGTTTGATGGTGATTCTACCGCCAGACAACTCCACGCTTTGTTTGATCACGGTACTTATGCCTCGCACGGTGTCTTCGCCGGCGTATTGGGTTTGGTTGATTCTTCGCAGCCTGGGCAAAGCCTCGCCGAATCCCGCCGGGAACTTGTAAAGATGATAGCTGCCATCGAGATCCGACTCGATTACGACAAGCGATTCTTTCTCGTCGCGGAAGGACTTCAACAACTTGCCATTCTCATAGACCTTTACTTCGCAGTTCACACGCCATTCTCCCGACAACTGATCCGCGGCGTTGAAGCGGCTCGGGAAATGCAGAGTGGCGGCAGGGATTGTTGACTGCTCGAAGGCACAAGACAAGATGAAAGCAAGTGCGATGAGTTTCGCGAGTGCTCTGGCTGGTTGACAATTCATCATTCCTCCATCGATCTGAGTTAGAGCTTCGTTTGCCGCGGCATTGCGCAATCGGTAGAATCCAGCGTATGCCCGATGCGTCGTATATCAAGCTCCTTGAATCCGGAGAGCTGGCCAAGCGAAGCCGTCTGCTCATGGACATGCTTGGTAGTTGCCGTATCTGCCCGCGCGATTGCGATGTCGACCGGTTGAACGACGAGGTTGCCGCGTGTTATTCCGGATTGCGCCCGATCGTTTCCACGTACACGCCGCACTTCGGCGAAGAGCCGGCTCTCATCGGGAGCCACGGCGCTGGAAACGTCTTTCTTGGATTGTGCAATCTCCGATGTGTGTATTGTCAGAACCACGAGATCAGTCAGACCTTCAAAGCTCAACGAGAAAATGAGGTGTCGTTTGAACGACTGGCGGAGATATTTCTCGAGCTTCAGCAGCGCGGTTGTCATAACATCAATTGGGTTTCTCCAACTCATTTTGTTCCGCAGCTCGTCAAGTCACTGTTGATTGCCGCCGAGCGTGGCTTGAAACTTCCGGTTGTCTATAACACCAACGCATACGATTCCGTAGAGGTGCTCAAGCTGCTTGATGGTATTGTGGACATCTACCTGCCCGATCTTAAGTACAGCTCGGACGAGGCCGGACGCGAGTATTCCAAGGTTCACCGCTACGTCGAGTGCTCGCGCGCGGCCATCAAGGAAATGTTTCGCCAGACAAGCGATCGCCTGATCCTCGCCGGCGACGGTCTGCTGAAGCGCGGCCTGGTTATCAGGTTACTGGTGCTGCCCAATGACCTCGCCGGCATCGCCGAATCGCTTGAGTGGATTCGAGATGAGCTGTCGCCGAGGGTCTCGGTCAGCCTGATGGCTCAATACTTCCCGGCCAATAAAGTCGGCCTCGAAAGATACCCGCTTCTGGCTCGCAAAATCCGCTGGGGCGAATGGGCGGCGGCGATAGATCAACTGGAGGCGTTCGGTTTTGACGAAGGATGGATGCAGGACTTCGACTCGGCCGCGGAGTATTATCGTCCTGACTTCGGCGACGCGAAGCGGCCGTTCAAGGACATCGAAGATTTCATTTGAGTCCCTACAACGGTCTGCGTTCCATCTGACCACCGGCCTGAACCCATGCGTTCCAGCCACCCTTCAACACCCGAACACGTTTGAAACCCGACGCCATAAGCGACCGTGCGGCGATAGCGGCCGCTTCGTCCGACGGACAAGCGCAGTAGGTTATGACCTCTTTATCGCGAGGGGCATCCCTCAGCCGAGTTACGACCTTCCGAACCTTGGTATGTAAGGATCCCTTGATTGTCTTATCGCTTTGCGAGTACGCACTCTCCGCGCGCAAATCCAGGATGGCCAGAGGCTCGTTCTTTGCGATCTTTGCTTTAAGCTCCTCTGCCGTTATGAACACCACTGGTATGGGTTGATCCTGTTTACTTTTTGGTTTTTCCCGCTGCACATCGGGCGTCTGATACGCTAGGGCGATATTGGCGCACGCGGCGAGAGCCGCTGCCACAACAGCGATTCGCTTGCTGAGTCTCATTGAGTCTCCTGCTGATTAATTATCTCAACCTGTTCAGCGTTGAGTCCCCGCCGAGTTTGGACTGCCTGGTTTTGGTTTCGCGTTCATAGCGGACATTCCGGCGTGACGGGGCATAGCGGTTGTCTGGGGCCGGTAATTCTTTGGGTCATACCAACCGTAGACGCCGCCGGTGAAATGGAGAAAGCCTGATTGCCCGATGAGCGTCTGCTGGATCAAATCACCATAGATATCCGGGAATGGTTTTATTCCTTTGTAAGCCTGAGCCGCGGTCTTGAACGGCAATGTCTTCATGTCAGTTCCGACGACATCTCTGAGAAGGTGTGTCTGCGTGGCCTCCGGATCACGCCATCCTTTCGGCCCGCTTCCATGGATTATTGCGAGCATTACGTCGCCTTGTTCAAACCGAACAGTTTGGCCGGCGGCCGGACTACTCGAAGTTCTCGCGGCGATCGGTTGAGCGAGGATCTTGGATTTCGGTAACAGCAATTCTTTTATCGGTTCACGGGCCAACCAGTTTGGAAACTCCTGATTAAGCTCGGAAAGTTTGCCTGGAGCAGGCTTCAAGACGACGGCCAGGTCTTGCGACAGATCCCCGTTGAAATCACCGGCCAGAAAGTTCGGTGTTCTGCCGGCGTCAATTACAACAGCGTCCTTGAAGATGCGTTTCACCGCTGCTTGAACCTCCTCAAGCTTAGGAGGCGGTAGCTTCGGTGCTTCCGAACCCTGTGGCGGTAAGCTAATCCCGGCGGCGGCTTGTGGAGCCGGGGGCTGTTCCACCATTGGCGGTGAGGGTGGTTTCGCGCATCCACATAGGCCAACGGAAACCAAAATGACAGCTAACCACGATGATGCCCTGATACCTCTTTTGAGTAACATTGAATGCTTCCCCACACGCTAAAGAGAGACTCGTCAGGCGAGTGCCTGACGAGTCTCAATGAGATTTGTAACCGTCCTGCAGATCAATTCTAGAGCGACAACACAAACGCAATTAGCTGTGCCTTCTGCGTATTGGTCAGCCCGTTGTTGAAGTTATTCCTTGCTGTTGATGCCTGGCCACCATGGACCTGAATGCTATCAAAGATCGTCATGGTATTACCCTGCATCATGAAGCGGCCCTTCGTCCGGACGCCCCAAAGCGCGATCGTGGTTGTCGAGAACCGGTCGTTGACTCCCGCCTCGCCGCCTATTCCGGCGCTCGTGCCGATGTTGTGCAGCGCGAAGTCGCTGAACGGGTGAATGATCTTGCTTCCCAACGCCACGGGTACGATGAACGCTCCGCCGTTGATGATCGTACCTGCCGGCGCGGTTGTGAAGTTGCGCGTGTGGCACACCGCGCAGCCGATTGCATCGAACAATGATGAGCCGGCGGTTACATCGGAATTGATCGGCCCACGACCGGGCGCCCTCAGAGCTCGCATAAAGTCTGTGAATGCACCTACGTCCTCGTTGTCGGCGTCTTCAGGATCGGCTACCGAGTCAAACGGAGCCGAGGACGCTCCGAAGATGTTATTCTCCGTCGGCAACAAGCTGCTGGTTATGCCCATCTCGTTGAGATAGGCATCCGCCGAGAACGAAAACAGACTTGCGTGCTGGGATTTGTGTCCAAAGCGGCCTGTGCGATTGTTCCCCGGCGCCTCAAGCACTGCCACAGTCCGCAATTGACCACGTTGGCCTAAGGGTTGAGCGTTGACGTTGGCAACCAGGTCATTGCTGTTTATTGACTCGACAAAGCCATCGCCAAGAACTGTTCGTGTCGAGCGGAATTCGTGGAGCGGAAATCCCGTATTGATATGTTCCTGGGCGCCAGGCGCGATGGCCCGGTCCTGGACGAGAGTTTGTGTTCCCGGCGGCGGATTACCGTTCGCGTCCGCAACCCTCAGCTCATTGATCTGACTTATATGACCAGTGACCGGACCCTGGTGACAGTTTGCGCAAGAGGCGTCGTTGTATACAGGTCCGAGGCCATCTGCCTGATGTTCAATTTCCTCAAAGATGGCCTTGTTATCGCGGAATGAGCGTCCAGCCACCGCGGGGTTTGTGCATTCATCCACGGCTGCGCCAAGCGTCCCGAGATTATTGAAGAGGTCAGTGTCGGGTTGGCGAGCGTCCATTTGTGTTGTTAGGGCTTCAGTTGCAGCTTGACCTTCGACGGAGCTCGTAAAGGTGAAAGGCAAAACGAGAGCCGCCGCGAACAGAAACAGAACAGAAATCTTAAGGCTTCTCATTCTCACAAGTTCCTCCTTTTTTGGCTTGGAACGCAGCTCTTCCAAGACGATCCTTCGCTTCTTAACGACGTTGTCCAAAGAAGAAAACCCTTAAACCCGATTGGCTCGATAGACCCTTGGCCTGCTTTGGGCCAAAGTTATGCTGACATCAAAATCTGCGTCTCGACTGGTAACTCAAAAGCAAGAGAAAAGAGGTCGCTTCAGCGTATATCGCTAACCTCCCACGTGGTAAGCACCATTGAAGCAGCGCGACTCTACGACAAATCCTAATCGATGTCAACAGAATAATGCGGTATGCCTTACTGATTCGTGCAGCAGTCCTGTGCGCGTTAGAGAGAAAGCGCCGAAGACCTTAGACTCGGAACGCAAATCTTGACGGAGGCTTGAAAGCGCCCACCGGACTCTACCTCAAATGAGGGCCCTTCCCGAACAAAATGAACAGGCCGGCGGCATTTGAACCGTACGTGCGCTTAACTGCAACTTCGGGCCGTTACTATTTGCTATCTGCTTCAGTATTGCGGGGCATTCGATAAAAAAAACGCCGGCGAAAAGTCAGAACTCATGCTACAATGCCAAGTATGAAATGCCCAAAATGCTTTAACCCCCTCCGGCGGGTAGCGTCCACCGAGGATTCGGTATGGTTCACTTGCCCGTTAGGTCATAGATTCCATTCAGAGACAGGAAGCGGGATTAGCGATTCTGAAGGTCATCGCTATGCTGTCTCGGAGTGATTGAGCGGCTGCCCCCGGCACCGGTCGGGGGTGGCTGTAGGGATTGGTAGCGGAACGCATCGCGGCCAAATGCCTTGCCCGAGGCTGATCGCAACATAATCGCCGTAACCTACGAAAATTCCCTTTTCCGGATGGCTTCGCGCACGGAAAAATGAGCTTGTGCTCAACTTTTGTGTGAATGCCGCTTCCAGCCTTGCGAAATAACTGATAGAATCCGATCAACCTTGAGAGTTACGGGATGGCGGTTTTTGAAGCTCTCCGGGTTTGGACTGAGTAACAGAAAAAGAGGTTCGAGGAAAGAGGTCGCTGTGCAGACGCCGAAAGGGTTTCGTGTATCTGCGCCTACGTGTGACCAAATGCAGGGTTAATATCAAGCGAGGATAATCAATGGAAAGGCGAGCATCCCAGGAAAGCTTAGTAGAGCTGATTGATAGCGGCCAGTTTCTAACGGCGGAAGAGATATTCTCGGAAAGAAGAACAGACGAGCCGATGGAAATGGTGGTGCGTTCTGAGGTTGCAATGTACTTTGACCGACTCGATGACGCGACAACGTTAATGGAACAGGTCGCACCACGCATCACGGACATAAAAGTAGCAGCCAGGTTCTGTTTGACGAAGGGCCGTTTGGCGTTATGGCTTGCCGATGAACAGCAGGCACAAACACAGCTTCAATCCGCGTATCACTTCTACTCCTTTCTAAACGATAGCTTTGGCGTAAGCCGGGCGTTGCTCAATCTCGCTCGCTTCGCTAGATACCGTGGTGAAATCGAGGAGGCAGCGAAAAAGCTTGAGACCGCTCACAACGGCGTTAAAGGACGCACGAGTAAGAGAACCGAGTACCTGCGCGGCATCATCTTATCTGAGCAAGCCGCGGTGGCGGCGGAACGCGGAGAAATCGAAGCTGCAAACGAAATGTATTCTGAAGCTATGCGGCTGCTAAAGGCGACTGAGCGTGGACGATTTTATGCGCGCGCTGTAATCGGCACGGCTGATCTGAAGTGCGCACTGGGCGAGTTTCAGGAGTCGCTGGAGATTTACAAAGAAGCTCACACAGTACTCGAGCGGTACGATATTCGGCGTGTCCTGGCGGAAAGTCAGCTTAAGCTTGCCAGAGCGCTGATCAGATTGAATCGGCTCGAACGCGCGGAAAAACTTTCCGAAGAGAGCCGCGAGTTGCAGCGGGGCAACCCCGCCGGCGAGAGCGACGCTTTGAGCACTCTCGCTATGGTCTTGTTACATCGAGGCGAGTTGGAAGCGAGCGCAACGCACGCCCAGAGCGCGATGGAGCTTTCCGAGCAAACGCGCTCGGTCGAGAGTCGAATCCGTGCCCGCCTTGCCCTTGGGCATGTGAAACTCGCAATGCGCGAATTCAAGGAAGCGACCGATGCGTTCAACGAGGCGGGTGAACTCGCCCGGTCCGGGTTCGGAGCCTCTTCGCGGCGCCTCGAGCTTGAAGCCACTGTTTATCTGGCCGAAGCTTTTCACAACACCGACACTCGCGCCGGCCGTGCCGAACTCCTGCGCGCCAGCGACCTGCTCAATCGTATCGAGGATGCCTGGCTTGGTGATGAATACAACCGCGTATCGGCAAAATACGAAGAGCAGATCGTCTTTACCGACGACAACCGGCTGGTGTTTGACGGCAATCAGCTTCCGAGATGGCAGGAAGCAAAACGCACGCTTGAAGGTTTCCTGCTGCGAAACGCTTTGCGGCAAACCAACAACAGCCTTACGCGCGCTGCTCGAAAACTCGGCGTGTCAAAGGTGCACGTGCACAACTTGAAAAAGAAGCACGGGATCTAAGAAACATATCGGGCCGGCTCACCTAATGTGATGATCGCCCTCCGAAGATTCCAGTGAGATTGCAACAATCGCGCAAACCGCGATTCATCCTCGGCTGTCTTTGCGCGAATGATTCGAGTCACCTGGCGCTTCTCGGACTTGGTCCATCGAGGGAAGTCAGGGATAAGGGCCAGGACCAGCGCCAGATCCTCGAATGCCCGTCGTTCTAATCGAGTTGACCCGGGTTTGAACGCCAGGTCTCTCGCAATCTGCTTCGCAGAAACTTCGCGCATCTTTTCGGCGTCACCGTTGAACTCTTGACGCATCCGGCGTTGAACAGCAAGACCAACATTCCGAATTGCGAATCGATCCCAATCGCCGTGCCCAGTGCCCGGCACCTCGTAGATGGCATTACCCTCAGACAATCGGCGAAGCACGCGAGCGGGAGTTCGATACTTTGGATCGGAGGCGATCTTCTTCTCCTCCGCCATGACTAGTTTGGCCAAATCCGGACGTGTTGGCCGGAAGCCGAGCTTGCGATAGAACCAAAATGCGCCCGACTCGACCGCTTCTTCATTGTGGAATCCGAGCTGATATGGATCGATCGAGATACACGTAACGCCCACGAGTTGACTCAACAGTCGAAGGACCTTTGCGTACACCCATGCCGACTCTCCGTCGCGATACGTATAGAAGGTGTTAAACCCGATTTCCATGCGCTCGCATGTAGTTATGCCTTCGATGTAGTTGATCGGAACACCATTCTTGAGCGTAAAACCGGCGTGATATGCGCGGAGAGGCAAGCGGCGCTCGGCGGGCAGTCCCCAGAGAAAGACTTGCACTCCGCGTCCTACATCAGCGCGAATGACCTTCGATGGATCTCCGTGTGTTATGCCATATAGCTCGCGATAGCGCACCGTCGTAGTTGCACGCAGCATGTCCTGCATCGCAAGACCCTCGACGCGAGACAGTTTTTCGACTTCAATCGGCGCAGAAGTGAATTCAGCATCGAGAGAAATCTGGTTTCGCTTAATAAGCGGGCTCCGATGATAAAACACCTTCGAGGGCCGCAGCAGATTGCGGGTTCTGGACGCGCGCGATGTCCCGAGATCCCATCTTATCCGCAGGTCCAGGGCATAGAAGATCTCAGCCCTTTCTCTATTCGAAAGTTTCGTTCGCTCGAAACGCTCGACCAGCCATCCGAGATCTCGCACATCCATGCCGGTTGCCGCGTGAAGCCAATCCAGATACGGAATATTCGCTTCGACAAGCGAGTCCTCATACAACAGCGGCAGGAATCGAGGCAGCGTGTGGCCGAGACCCTCGCGCCTTTCGCTTCGTTCCCAATCGACACCTACGCCTGCGGGATAGTTTTGAACCAGCCATTTGACAATGTCGTAACTGAAAGTCCCCGACAATGTCGTTTCAGCGATCCCTGAATACTCAATATAGTCGAAGGCGATAAGATCGACGCCCGACTCTCGAAGCGCATCGACTCGCCGATTGAAGGTCGACAAGGCTTTATCTGCCAATCGAAACGCCCCCGCTGTTTGGGGAAATGCGCGGATGAACAAGAGCGCTTCGTGAAAACGAATCAGTAGGTCCGCGTCAGAAAAAATACGCCGACTCACAAGCGCCAAAAGCTCTTCGGTGCGTTTCCCACTGCCGCCGCCGAACTGACGCTTCGAGTCTTCGAGTTCAAGAATAAGGTCGTCGAGTGAGGGCATGTGTAGTTTGGGGTTTCGAGTTCCGCCGGAGGCTCGCGAGACGAACGTCAAAGCTCAGTCGCGGAGAGGAGAACGTTAAAGTAAATACCTGCGCCTGATCATCTCGAGCGCGGCGGCGGATGCTCGCCATCGAACCAAATGGCGATCGCCCGGCAGTATTAACCGGCGATTCGAAGTCACTACGTCGTCGGCGAGACCGATGTACACGGTGCCCACGGGAACGGCGTCCGTCCCGCCGCCTGGGCCCGCGGTTCCTGTCACACTGACGCCAATCGTCGAGTTCATTCGCGCCTTGACCCCGCGCGCCATGGCTTCGGCAACCTCACCGCTCACCGCGCCGTGTTGCTCGATGAGTTCTTCGCCGACATCAAGCAGCCGGACTTTTGCCTCGCTCGAGTAGCTTACGACGCTGCCGATGAAGTAGTCGCTCGCGCCGGGCACTCGGGTCAAACGTTCGGCCACCAATCCACCGGTGCAGCTTTCGGCCGTCGCAATCGTGAATTGCTTGAGCCGCAGCCGATGGCCAACGACTTCTTCAAGCGATTCGCCTCTCGTTGAGTAGCAATAATAGCCAAGCTTTTCTTCGAGCTTGTCGGTCAGTTCGTCAACGACCCCTTCAGCGCGGGCGGTTGTTTCGGCCGTTGCAGTCAGATGGATTTCGATCTCGGAATCAGTGAACAGAATCGTAGTCGAGGGGTTGGTGTACTCCTTGTAGATTGGAGCTATCAGATCGTCGAGCGCCGACTCGCCGAGGCCCGTAACTTTCAGCACTCGTTTTGAGATACGCACGCCGCGTGAGAGCCGCTCGAGGTCAGCCATGACGTAGTCGTTGAACATCGGCTGATTCTCGCGAGGCGGCCCGGGCAGCATCACGAGGAGCTTGCCCTCGTGTTCGAGCTTGATGCCCGGCGCACTGCCGTTGGGATTCGGAAGAACAATACCCCCCTGTAGAATCAGCGCCTGGCGCTCGTTATTGGGAGTCATCTGATAACCGCGGCTGGCGAAGCGCTCGCGTATCTGTTCGAGCACTGCGAAGTCGAGCTTTAGTTGGCGGCCGGTCACTCGCGCGAACACTTTTCTGGTGACGTCGTCTTCGGTCGGCCCCAATCCTCCAGTCGAGATGATTACGTCTGAGCGGCGCAGAGCATCGCGTATGCTCTCTTCGAGGATTGGCTCGTGATCTCCGACAACAGTCTTTAGTTGCACTTCGATTCCTACTGAGTTCAGCCGCTCCGTCAGCCACAGCGAGTTAGTATCCGTTCGATGAGGCGTAAGCAATTCTGAACCGATGGCTATGATTTCAGCTCTAAGCATGATGTCCCTTGTTCTTTGAACTACACCGTGTAGAGATCTTGCTCCTCTATGTATTGCTCTATCTGCACGGGCACCAGTCCCTTGATCGCTTCGCCGATGCGTCTCCGGCGCCGAACTTCAGTTGCGGAGACTTCTCCCAACTCTTCAGGGAACTCGAGAAAGAGGATTTGATCGCGAGGAACGGCGGGCTCAAATTTAAGCAGTTGCTCGACTGCCTGACGGCCCGCTCCTGCTCGAGCGGCAACGATGAACTTGCTTCTGCCGAATAGACACTGGATCGCTTCGATTCGATCGCTGAAGCTGCGATGGTAGCGCGAGGTGTAGCGGTCTTCGCGGTCAATCACGCGCTCGAATGTATCGAAGCCGACGATGAAGTGCAAATCAGTTTGCCCCGGAAACGCGCGGCCGATTGCCTCGATCATATCAACATAGAAAGCGTGCGACGATACGCCGATCGATACGCGGGGCTCGCTTGCGAAGGTCAACCGCAGCATCTCGAGCCGATCTTCGAGCGAGCATTCGTATTCCAGTTTATCTGCGTTTGCGCGGCCCGCGAGGGCGACGACCTCGTCGAGGGAAAAAGTGTCGCTTGCACAGCGCATCAACTCTACGTGCGCAACGGTCGGAGGGTTGAATGAAGCGGCGAACACGCCTAGTCGCGGTCCACCTACGTCTGCGCGCTTGATCAATTCAATGACCGGCGCACCGCCGGATTGGCTCGTATTTTCTAATGGTCGATCGTTTTGCATTGATCAAAGGATGTGAATCGTGTGAGCTAGCCACAGCAATGCCGCGGCGTACAAACCGGCGAGCGTGTCATCCGCCATTACGCCGAGCCCTCCGTGTAGCCGCTCGAGCTTTCGAATCGGATACGGCTTGAAGATGTCGAATAACCGAAACAATACTAACGCGACGATTACCATTGTGATTGAAAACGACGGCCACACCGCGAGTGGCGCAAGCGCGGTCAACTGCCCGCTCACTTCATCGATCACGATCACCTGAGCGTCGTCGAGTCCTGTTATCTTACAAGTGCGTTCCGCCGCCCAGACGCCCGCCGCGAACGAAGCGATGATGAGAATAATCATCGCAAAGACGAACTGCGAATGATCGAGTCTGAACGCCGCAAGCGCCAGGAAAATTGCGACGGCCTCGAGTGAGCCCACTGTGCCGGGCCCGACAGGAAAGAAGCCCGCTCCAAATCCGGAAGCGAGCAGATATGCGAATCGATCGCCCGCGCTGATGTTGGGTTTGTCTTTGAGTGAGAAGCGATTCACGCGTTGTAGTCTATGCTGCGTGTTCGCGGGCTGGCGAGTCGATAACGCGGCCGACCAGATCGTATTCGTGCGCTTCGGTGATCTCAACTGTAACGAAGTCGCCCGGACGCACGTCGATGCCCTCCGGAATATCGTTGATCAGAACCGAGCCGTCGATCTCCGGCGCCTGAGATTCCATTCGGCCTTCGAGCAGCAGGTCGCTTTCCTTCGAAGTGCCTTCCAGCAACACACGCACGCGGCTTCCGATCATTCGACGGTTTTTTCGGTGAGAGATTCGGGCTTGCTCTTTCATCAGACGGGCTTCGCGTTGCTTTGCGATTTCGTGGTCCACTTTTTCATCCAGCTCGAACGCGGGCGCGTTTTCTTCATCGGAATAAGTAAACACTCCCACGCGATCGAACTCAGTTCGGCTCACGAAATCCTTTAGCTCCTCGAAGTCTTCTTCGCGCTCGCCGGGGAATCCGACGATGAACGTCGTGCGAACGGCGACACCCGGGACGCGGTTTCGTATCCGCTCGATCATACGTTCATAGGCCTCGCGATTGCCGCCGCGCCGCATACGAGCAAGCATCCGCCGGCTGGCGTGCTGTAGCGGGATGTCAAAATAGTTGCAGACATTCGGACGAGTAGTCATTACGTCAAGCAATTGATCGGTGATCGCTGTCGGATAGCAATAAAGAAAGCGCGTCCACTCAACGCCGTTTACAGAAGCGATTGAATCAACCAAGCGCGCAAGCCCATCCTTTAGCCCAAGGTCAGTGCCGTAGGTAGTCGTGTCCTGCGAAATCAACACGAACTCTTTGACGCCCTGAGCGGCGAGCATTTCAACTTCTCGCAGAATGGACTCGGGCGACCGGCTGCGAAAGACTCCTCGCAGCTTCGGGATGATGCAGAACGCGCAGGTGTGATCGCAGCCCTCGGCGATCTTGACATAAGCAGTGTACGGAGCCGTGGCGCGAAGGCGCGGAGTCGTTTCGTCGTAAAGAAAGAGTTCGGGCGCCGAGGCGCCTTCGCTATACACGGGCAGGATTCGATGGCCGTTCGGCTCGACTACGGATTCGATTTCCTTCAACTGATTTACACCGATGCAGGCATCGATCTCAGGAATCTCCGTCCTCAGGTCGTCGCGATAGCGCTCGACCAAACAGCCCGCGACGATCAATCGCTTGAGATTGCCCGTCTTCTTGAGCTCGGCCATCTCGAGGATCGCATCGACGGATTCCTGTCGCGCCGAATCGATAAAGCCGCAGGTATTCACAATGAGAACGTCGGCAGAGTGTGACTCGGTCGTGAGTTCATAGCCCTGCCGCGCGAGCAGGCCCATCATCACCTCGCTATCGACGAGGTTTTTTGGGCAGCCGAGGCTCACCAAGCCTACTCGTTTCTTATCGGACATCGCTCAGTCAGCTCCTGTGGTGTGCAGCGAAACATTCATCTTAGCGGATGGGTGTTGGGTTTACTAGGGCCTAGCTGTTTGATTTTCCGGCCTGGTAGCTCGTGCGGCTCAAGCGAACTATGCCGCCGGGTTTGCGGCATTCGACTTTGAGTTGATGAAGCCGGCCATCGTGCTTGTTCTTGTCCGGCGGGTAAAAAGCCAGCGTATAGCCCGAGCGGATTTCTTCGGCGACGGCTTTGAAAACGGGTGTGAAGTCTGTGGCATCGGCGGAAAAATCCTTGCCCCCGGTAAGCGGGACGATTCGCGATACATCGAGAAGAGTCATGATTCTGTCGCCGCCAAGCGCCGACGAGTACCACGGGAGCGTTATTGAATACACAGTGACTTCCGCGTCATTCGCGCGCCGAATCAACTCAGGCTGATCGGTTGAATCAACTGAATCGATGCCATCGGTTATGGCGACAATCACACGCCGGAGCCTTCGCGAACCACGAAACCGAGGCGCGCGTTTGAGCAGCGATATGCTTCGATCGATCGAACCAAACAACCTGGTGCTTCCGCCAACATCCTTGATCTTTTGAAAGGCGCGATCGATCTTCGTCCGGTCGCTGGTGAAATCCTGAAGCAGCCGAAACTCGCTGGCAAAAGTAACCACCGCGAAGGCGGACTCGGGTTGAACCAGGCGGATAAAACTTTGTGCGGCCTCGCGCTGCTTGATTAGTTGCTCCGGTTCTATGCTCCCCGAAATGTCGAGGAGGAAGACGACGGCCAGTGGGCGCGTGAGCGCGGCTTCTTCGCTCGCCTCGAAGAAGTCGAGCTTTCGAATCTCACCGTCCTCGTACAAAGTGAAGTCTTCCGGCTTGAGCTTCCGAATGAAGTTGCCGTCTTTGTCGGTGACGGTTGCATCAATCGTCACGAGGTCCGTTTGGAGCTTGATGACTTGTTCGCCGTGTTGCGCCACGCCCGGTAGGCTTGGGTTCAAAGCCGCGATGATTAGCGAAAAAACTAAAAGGCCCTTCTTCATCGGTCCACTCGGTTCAGGCGCACCCGATTAGTACAGAGGTTATCACGCGCCTGAGGTCCTTTCAAATTTCGCAAGGATTGCTCGCACAGGCAGTGCACCGAATTCCTATCGCAAGAAATAGTTTTGGAACCTTGTACTCTTGTTTGTCAGAGGTTCTTTCCGGGGCATAGTATCCGGGATCATTGGCAGGGTAGTCCGCACTGTTATTCTGAATAGCTTATCGAGAACAATACACTTGCGTGGTGATGTGTGAGATCTTGCATTTCGCAAGTGTGCGGTTGTAGCCCTTCAACCGATGAAATCAATACTCATAGCCGAAGGCGATCCAAACGTCGCTAAACTCTTTACCAACGTCTTTCGACAATCCGGTTGGCGTGTCGCTTCGCCGTTTGACGCCAACGGCACCCTGAAAGCGCTGCGCTCGGCAGAGCACTTCGACATTGTGCTGATCAGCTCCAAAGTCCGCGGCTCGGATGGAATCGAGCTGATCAAGGTCGCGCGCTCGCTGGGACACAGAAAACATTTGCGTGTTCTGATGGTAACTGGAACGGGCGGAATGGAAATCGAAGCGTTTGCCGCCGGCGCCGATGAAGTCCTGCACAAGCCAATCGGCATCGATATGCTGGTCGCGGCCGCGGACAAGCATTTGGTGGGAGTGGGACAACAAGCTAAGAAAGCTTGATACGTCCCATCTCCCGTCCTGTATCAACACATCGATTACGCTGAAGCTTTTCCTCGTTTTCTCCGGGCCCGCGCGAGGCCGCTGGCTACCACTGCGCCCAGTCCACCTATCAACAGGGAGATGGCTTTCAACGGGGACTGCGCTGATTCAGGTTCTTCCGAGGTCTGGCCGGTTACTCCCGGCGTCGTTCGAAGCGCCGTATCGATGTCAGCGGCCACCCATTTTCGCCGCGCCGATTTTGCGTGGACTCCAATCGGATTGCCTTCCGACAGCCGCGTGCCGGGCAGCACTTTTCCGTTTGGACCCAACTCAATCATCACGCTGCACGTCATTCCATTGTAGTTGCCGGTCAGCGCAAGCACCCACGTTCCCTCGGCCGGCCACTGTTGCTTGATCGCATACACCCCGGATTCAATCGAGCTTAGTTCGACCGGCAACGACTGGCGTTTTCCTCCGGCCAGACCTTCGGCGGTTGCTGAGAGCTTCGCGTCCGCGGGCTGATGACATCCGTACGTGCGCGCAACCAGCACAACGTCAGTCAGTTTGGGATCGCTGGACTTATTTGGTGTTTCGACCGAAAGCTGAAAGCCTCCGGCGAATGTTGGTGACGGCAGCGCGATCAGCAGCGCTATTGCGAGCGCCGCAGTCGTAGAGATTGTGCCCGTCAAGGACCGGACCGTTCTGTTCACTTTTGATGTTTGCGACATTGTAGACTCCTTCCGTTTGAGATCGTGAATAGTTCTAACAAAGACTTTACTCAAGCGCCTCTTTCGATTCGTTCGATAGTTGGACGCGCGCAGGTTCATCCTTCTTCCATCGGCCGCCGATGTTTCTTTCACCGAACCGAGTTCCGTATAATTGGACCGTCTTTGAAACGAAGTGATTGGGTACGGAAATGGAAATAGAGCTGAGCCACGCAACGCTTCGCGCGTGGCGCATTGGAGATGAAGAATCTCTCGTGCGGCATGCGAACAGCAGAACAATCTGGCGAAATCTTAGAGACGCGTTCCCTCATCCTTACACGATCGCCGATGCGTCGCACTGGATCGAAGTCGCAAACCCCACGGAGAAAATCACCAACTTCGCGATAGTGGTCGATGGCTCGGCCGTGGGAGCAATAGGATTTGAATTAAAGGGAGATGTGTTTCGCAGATCGGCTGAGATCGGTTACTGGCTTGGAGAGGAGTATTGGGGTCGCGGCATAGTCTCCGAAGCTCTCCGTGCAGTGACGGATTACGCGTTTGCGACGTTTGATTTGTGCCGGCTGTCAGCGGGGGTCTTCGAGTGGAATCCGGGGTCAATGCGGGTGCTTGAGAAAGCCGGGTATGAGTTTGAATGTAGAAGCCGCAAGAGCGTTACAAAGGACGGCGAGACTATCGATGAGCTGATCTATGTAATGGTTCGGATGTAGAGCTGTCCACAGATGACGCAGATTTCGCAGATGTTTTTGATAGTGTAATGGTCCGGCGTAGTTCTATGCCTGTTCGAGAAATCTGAGTAATCTGCGAAATCTGTGGAGAGACCTATCTTAGTTTCTCGAGCAACGCGCGGGCCTTTACTTTGAGTTCATCCATTTCCCTCGGGCTTCTCGCGGGGTCTGAGTCCGTCAAGACACTTTCCAAAAGTTTTCTTGCTTCCTCGCTTCTTCCCTTTTTCTGGTAGATCTCAGCGAGAGTCACTTTAAGCTCGGCATTACGTGCGCCGACTTTCAAGCCTTCTTCAAGCCGCTCGATCCCGCGCCGCTCGTTGCCGCCCAGAAGCCTCGGCAGATTCCAATCGATCTGACCAAGCGCGGAGTAGATCGCGCCGTTCTCAAAAGCCGGATCGATTGCGAGCGCGGCTTCGAACTCTTTTCGAATCGTCTTGACCAGACCGAGACTCTGAAGCGCACCCTTCAAGTCCGCGTATTCACCTTCGTTTGCCGCATACCAGAAGTGACCTTCAACGCGTTTGTCATCCAAGGCGACTGCTTTCTTGCCCGCGTCGACGCCCGCTTGAAAGAGCCGGCTCTTTTTTGTGGCATCGGATTCGCGATCGCCGGAATAGTATCTGAGCCGCGAGAGCCGCCACCACGCTTCGTAGTTTGCGGCCTCACGAGTTGTGAGTTGTTCCATCAACAGGACCGCTTGCTTCAAACTGTCGGAGTTGTCACGCGCAGCGAAGAGTTCGTCTGCTCGCGCAAACGGACTGGCTTGCGAGGGCCACAAAAGCAAAGCGATAAGAATCAGTTTAGTCATAATCATTCAGATTGTTGATTCGTGAGAATAAGTTTGCCCCCGCTTTCAGCCAAAGTATAGGACGGCTCGCCAATCACGCGAGTCAACTCCGCAAGTTTCGACGAATCCGTAAAGAGAAAAACCCGATTCGGCATTCTCCACATTTGTGCGATCTGATCGTTATCGAGAAAGATTCGTGGCGCATCTTCAAAGAAGGAACCGTATTCCAGATTCGCCGAGCGGCCGTTCAATATGTACGCCATCTTCCGAGTGTAAAAATTAATCGACGCCCCGCCTTCATACTCGCCGTTGATTACGATCGCGTCTCCGGTCTGATACTCGCGATTGATCACTTCGGCGAGCGAGCGTGACGAAAGATAAGGACCAAATGCGCCGAGGCTCACGTGTGCGAAGAAAAAGAACGCCGCCATCATCAGCGCAAGACTGACGTTCGATGCGAAATGTTTCGCGCGGCGTCTCAGAAAGAATGCGGCCAGCGTTCCGAGTAGAAAGGTCAGCGCTGTTCCCATCACCGGCACCCGGAGTTCCGCAAGCGAAGCCGGCGTCAAATCGAGCACGTGTCCGAGTGACAATGCATACGCATCGGGATTGCGAGTAAGCGTGGACGATATGTCACCTTCGACAGACGTATGCCTGGTTGACCAGAACGCGATTGCTCCACCAGCGAAAATCAGCATGCCAAGAATCGCTAGCGCGATCTGCATACCATTGAGGAGTGCCGTGCTTTTAGCTTCATGCCATCGTACTTCAGCCTTCGCGAGCCCAATACCGATTAATAACGCAAACGCCGGATACGCGGGCATCGTGTAGTACTCCTGCGTTGTCGAGAAACAAAAAAACAGAATAATCAGTCCCGCCCATATCCCAACAAACAGCATGCTTCGATGATGTTGATTCAGATTTCTGGCACGTCGCGGCATTTCCCTGATCGCAAGTGGAAGAAAGAAGCTCCACGGAAAAAGCCAAACAACATGCAACGCGAGAAACAGAGGCAGCGGCACCGTGTCGTAATCCGCCGGGTACCGCTTTCCGATGTAGCGGAGAAAATGTTCGTTCATGAAGTAGAACCAGAAGAATCCCCGGCTCTGATTTGGACTCGGCGTGGCGATCATCAGGCTGCCGGGATTCGCAAGGCCGGCGGCGATGTGCCAGGGCGCAGCTACTAGAAGGAAGAGCAGAGTCCCGGTGAAGATCTTGAGCGTAGCCAGTTTTCTAATCTCGCCGGTGACCAGTAAAAACACCAGAATGATTATCGCGGGAAACGCGGCGCCGATCAGGCCCTTCGTCAGCACTGCGAGCGCGCCGAAGAAATATATGCCGTATGCGAAGCGTGAACTACCTGGATCTTCGATGGCGCGAAGGAAACAGTAGAACGCCATCGTGATCAGCATCGTCAGCAGGACATCGGGCCACAGCACTCTGGTGAAAAGATAAATGCCGATGCAACTGCCGATGCATAACGCGGCATAAAAGCCCGCCTTCTCGCCGAAGGCGAACGTGCCCAGAAGCATCGCCGCCAAGATCAGGCCGAGAGTCGCAAGCGCAATCGGCAGCCTCGAAGAAAACTCGCTCACGCCGAAGATCTTGTACGAGAGCGCAACTGACCAGTACATCAACGGCGCCTTTTCGAGATATCTGATTTTGTTCGCGTGCAGGGTTATCCAGTCGCCGGTTTCGACAATCTCTCTTGCGGCTTCGGCGTGTACGCTGTCGGCGTCATCAAGCAGCGGGGGCGGATAACGACAAGCGGCAACGTAGACTATCGCCCAAAAAGTGACGAGGATGAGAACGTATTTGCGGTTTAGCATCAACCGAGTTGTTATAACAAAGTGCTTTCGCTTTGCTCCAATGATTTATTGCCGACCATTTTGTGAGGCAACAAATGACGCCCGAAAGCGAATCCGAATCTCGGATTGCAGCCGTAGTGTTCAGGTCGGGAGTCAATCGAGCGTTCGAAAGTCGACGGTAGTAAAAGGTGTCCGAATCGGTTATTATTGACGCGGGTTTTGAAGCAGAAACCTAAGAAGGAAATTATCATGTGTGCCAGTGGACTGCGCTTTGTGAAGTCATTTAGTCTCACCCTATTTCTCATTCTCCTCATACCGCCCGCGTTCAGTGTCAACGCTCAAAATCGCCTGGGCGTGATTCGCATTATTGTGTCCGATGAAGCCGAAAAGCCGATGCCCGATGTAGCGGTCGAACTGAAACTGAAAGGCTCGGTCATCGCGACGGCCACGACCAACGAAAAAGGCGAAGCCGAATTCAAATCACTCGCGCCTGGAACCTACGAGGTCGCGGTATCGAAGGAATCTTTCGAGACTCTCACTCAAACCGATGTTGTGCTGGCCACGGCGCCCGTCGAAATCAAGTTCAATATGGTTCCAAAGATTGAACTCAAAGATACGGTTACGGTAAAGGCGGGGTCCGAATCGCCAATTGAAAAAGGCTCGTCTCCCGCGAATCAACTTCAGAGAGGCGAAATCAAGAGTACCCCGATCAAGCCGGCAACGGTAAAGGATACGCTGCCGCTTGTTCCGGGCGTCGTGCGATCGACTGAGGGTGAGATCAAGATATCCGGCACCGGCGAGCATCGCAGCGCGCTTGTCGTCAATGCGGCGGATGTTACCGATCCGGCCACGGGGCAATTCGGCGTTACCGTGCCGGTCGACAGTGTTGAATCGATCGAAGTCTTCAAGACGCCTTACCTTGCTCAGTACGGGAGGTTCACGGCCGGAGTAGTTTCGGTTGAGACGCGCAGGGGCGGCGACAAATGGAACTTCGAGTTGAACGATCCGCTGCCCGAGTTTCGCATTCGAAGCGGTCGCTTGCAGGGATTGCGCGAAGCTTCGCCGCGCATTACTTTCAACGGCCCGCTGATCGAGAACAAGCTCTTTTTCTCCGAAGGCCTCGAGTACGATCTTCAGAAGCGGCCCGATCGAACGCTTCCTTTCGGATCCAATGAGAGCAAGCAGGAATCGATCAACTCATTCACGCAGTTCGACTATCTTGTCACGCCGTTGAACACTCTGACAGGGACGTTTCACTTCGCGCCCCGGCAAATCGAATTCGTGAATCTGAATTTCTTCAATCCGCAGCCGGTCACGCCGACTTTTCGCGCGCACGACTATACCGGGACGGTCATCGATCGTTGGACACTGGGGAACAACCTGCTCGAAAGCACGCTCGCCGTCAAACGCTTCACAGGCAAGGTGTGGGGGCAGGGCGATGACAACATGATTCTGAGTCCAACCGGGAACCTCGGAAGCTATTTCAGCGAGCAGAACCGCGAAGCATCACGCGCCGAGTGGATCGAGACTTATTCCCTGTCGCCGATGACCTTGTTCGGCGCACACAACTTGAAGTTTGGAACGACCGTCGCTCGAACCGGCACCAGCGGTGATTTCGTCGCGCGGCCGATTGAGATTCAGGACCTGACCGGCCGTTTGCTGAAACGCATCGACTGGATCGGAGGCGACAGGTTCAATCGCTTTGATCTCGAGACTGGGTTCTTCAGCCAGGATCACTGGGTTATCTCGCCAAGGCTTGCGGTTGATGTAGGGACGCGGTTCGAACGGCAAGGCATCACCGAAACCGTTCGCGTCGCGCCGCGCATTGGGCTTGCGTGGAGTCCGTTCGCTCACGCACAGACGACGGTTCGCGGCGGCTTCGGTTTGTTTTACGATCGGGTGCCGCTGAGCGTCTACGCATTCAACAACTATCCCGAGCAAGTCATTACGTCGTTCGGACCGAACGGCGATATCATCGATGGCCCGCGTCGCTTCTTCAACATCACCGATCGCGCGGAGTCGAGCAGCTTCCCGTTTGTCTTTGGCCGAGATGTTGTCGGAAACTTCGCGCCGTACAGCGAAACCTGGAACGTCGAGGTCGAGCATCCGGTCAACAAAATGTTGAGGGTGCGCGCCAATTATCTTCAGAGCAATTCATTCGGCGTTGTTATTTTTACTCCAAAAGTCGTCGAGGGCCGCGATGCGCTCGTGTTGGGGGGCGGCGGTAAATCCGGCTACCGGCAATTCGAGCTGACGGCACGAGTCTCGTGGAAAGACGGCCAACAGCTCTTTATGTCTTATGTGCATAGCCGCACTCACGGAGACCTGAATGAGTTCAACAACTACCTTGGGAATTTTCCGTTTCCGGTAGTTCGCCCCAATTCCTTCACGAATCTGCCGGGCGATTTGCCAAACCGATTTCTGGCGTGGGGCTTGGTTCGATTGCCGTGGCAGATGCGAATTGCTCCGATGATCGAATGGCGCAACGGATTCCCTTACGCGCTGACCGATGCTCAGCAGGATTTCGTTGGCATACCAAACCAGACACGCTTCCCGAATTTCCTGTCGTTTGACTCGCGCGTGTCGAAGGATTTCAAGGTCAGCGATAAATACACGCTGCGCTTTTCAGTCAGCAGCTTCAACGTGACGAATCACTTCAATCCACTGCAGGTGCATTCAAACATCGACGATCCGCAGACGGGCGTGTTCTTCAACACCCATCGCCGCAGGTTCCGGCTTGACTTCGATGTGATCTTTTAGCATCGTGCCGTAGCGCGTCTTCGTAGCGGCTAACGACCGGCGCAAAATCTCCCTGGTGCCAATTCAATAAATCGGAGACTGAAATGAAAATGATTTTGATTTCGCTCGCGATCCTCACGATCGCGTCAGGTGTTTCTGCCCAGCACGCTCACGAATCTTCATCGAGCCCAGCTTCAATTATTGCCGGGCTCGGCGAAGTCAATCATCCGGTCTCCACGAAAAACGCGGAAGCTCAGCGCTTCTTCAATCAAGGGCTCGCGCTTTGTTATGGATTCAATCACGACGAGGCAGTGCGAAGCTTCAAGCGCGCGGCCGAGCTTGATCCGAGTCTCGCGATGGCGCACTGGGGAGTGGCGCTTGCGCTTGGCCCGAACATCAATATGCCGATCGATGCCGAGCACGAGAAGGCCGCTTACGAGGCAGTGCAGAAAGCGTTGTCGCTTGCATCAAAAGCTTCGGAAGCCGAGCGCGATTACATCAATGCGCTGGCGAAGCGATATTCGAACGATCCAAAGGCCGATTTGAAGAAGCTGTCGGTCGACTATAAGAACGAGATGGCTGAAGTGGTGCGCCGTCATACCGATGATCTTGACGCCGCCACGCTCTATGCGGAAGCGGTGATGGATCTGCGGCCCTGGCAATTCTGGTCACCGGGCGGGAAGCCCGCGGAAGGCACCGAAGAAATGGTCGCGGTGCTCGAATCTGTTCTGAGAAGAAATCCCGATCACATCGGCGCGAATCATTACTACATTCACGCGGTAGAAGCTTCACCGCATCCTGAATGGGCGCTGCCAAGCGCTCAGCGGTTAAAGACGCTGGCGCCGGCGGCCGGTCACCTTGTTCACATGCCTGCGCATATAGACATTCGTTCGGGGAACTACGAAGCCGCCGCTCGCAGCAACGCCTACGCCGCCGAGGCTGATCGCGAATACTTCAAGACGACCGGCCAAACCGGCATGTATCCGATGATGTACTACAGCCACAACCTTCATTTCCTGGCCGTCGCGCACGCGATGCAGGGACGCTATCAGGATTCGAAGCGCGCAGCCGATCAGCTTGCGGCTCACCTCAGCCCTAATCTCAAAGCGAGCGGTCCAATGCTCGAAGCAGTATTGCCATTGCTCGATGCGTTCCTGCCGACTCCGACGCTGATCGATATTCGGTTTCATCGCTGGGATGACATTTTGAAATCGCCCGCGCCCGATCAAAATCTTAAGGTCAACACCGCGCTATGGCATTTTGCGCGCGCGATGGCTTATGCGGGAACGGGTAAGGCGGGCGACGCGCAAAAGGAACACGATGCTTTGGCCGCGGCAATCAAGGGCATACCGGCCGGCAGATCTTACGGCTTCAACACCGCAGGCGCAGTCCTTGCAGTTGCCGAAAACGTCTCAAGCGCCCGAATCGCGATGGCGAAGAGCGACAGGCGGCTTGCCCTCGAGCGATTGAAGAAGGCGGCCGAGCTCGAAGATGCGTTGAATTATGACGAGCCCGAGGATTGGTACATTCCGGTCAAGGAGTCGCTTGGAGGCCTCCTGGTTCAGAACGGCGATTTTGCCGAAGCCGAAAAAGTCTTTCGCTCTGAATTGAAGAAGCACCTTCGCAACGGACGCGCGTTGTTCGGATTGGTCGAGAGCCTCAAGGCGCAGGGGAAGACGCTCGCGGCGCAATTCGTTCAAAGCGAATTCGAAGCGGCGTGGAAGAACGCCGACATAAAGCTTCGAATTGAAGACCTGTGATCGCGCGTAAGTTGGACGCGAATCGAGTGAACTGTTATGCTCAACTTGTTCTTATCAGCAATCTGCTCGAGCGATTTGGGCGCTCGCAAGAAAACTAATTGAGAGAGGTTGGATGGCAGTTCGTCTTTTTGTTGGGAACCTTCCGTATAGCGCAACCGAAGCAAACTTGCGTGAACACTTTTCCGCCGTTGGCCCGTTGTCTTACATTTCATTACCCACCGACCGCGAGACGGGTAAACCGCGAGGCTTTGCATTCGTAGAATTCGGCGACCGCGCTCTCGCTGAAGAAGCGATTCGCCGATTCAATAATCAACTTTTCATGGGCCGGCCGATGGCGGTGAACGAGGCCCGCGAGCGCGAAAGCCGTCCGCGCCCGTCTTCATCCGCCGGATCGTACGCGCCGATGCGCGATCCTGGTGAGCCGCCTGCTCGCGCCGAGCGAACTGGCCCTAACTTCGGACCCGACGCCGCTCCTCGCGGAAGGCGCAAAACCGGAGGCCGCGGGCAATCGGATCGGGCACCGAAACAACCCATTCGCGAGAAACCGGGGGGCCGGTTCTTTGGAGAATCCGAGGACGAAGGTCCGGATGATGATCTTAGCGGCGATAATTTCGCGAGCCGCGTGGACGAACCGGACGATCAATAATTCATTCGCATATTACTGAACGGTATCGCAATCAAAGAGAACAAGGATGAGAAACTATGCCAAAAAAATCACGACCAACTTTTCAGAAGCGTGAAAGAGAGAAGGCTCGCCAGCAAAAACAAAAAGACAAACAAGCTCGGCGATTGGATAGTAAAGAGCGACGTGCTGACGCTGGCCCGCGTTTGGATGGCGAGGATCCGGATATTGCTGGTATCAGACCGGGCCCTCAGGCGCTCCCCGAACAGTGGGAATTGAATTCCTGATTACTTACGCCGCTGCGAACTGCGAGTCGGACTTCGACGACTCGCAGTATCGCGGCGGGCGAAGCCCCCACCTAAGACGATCTCAGTTACAATCAAGTCAATCGCAGACGCAGAATCGCTTATCTCCCGTTAAGCCTTATCGGCGGACGTGATAGAATGCCTGGCACACGATGAACCGTATCGAATTCAAGCTGAACGAATCCCAGCGCACCGCGGAAGTTGATGACGGAGTCTCGCTTCTCGAAGTGTTGCGCGATCAGTGCGGCCTCATCTCACCCAAGGACGGGTGCAGCCCGCAAGGCCAATGCGGATGCTGCACCGTGATCGTGGATGGCAGGGCTGTCGTCTCGTGCGCGGTGCCGGCTAAGAATGTCGCGGGAAAAAACGTGCTGACGCTTGAAGGCTTCAGCGAGCTCGAGCGCGAAACTTTCGCCGACAGTTTCATCGCCGCGGGCGGGCTTCAATGCGGCTTCTGCACGCCGGGCATCGTCGTTCGCGCAAAGAATCTCATCGATAAGAGTCCCGATCCTACCGACGATCAGATCAATCGCGTGCTGAGCATGCATCATTGCCGGTGTACGGGCTACGTCAAGATAGTCGACTCGATCAAGCTCGCGGCAACGACGCTCAGAGGCGAAACGCCTGTTGAATACGACGGCAAGGCCGGACGAATCGGAACCAGCACGCCGCGATATGAAGCTCGCGAGCTTGCGCTTGGCGATCGCCCTTACATCGATGACATGAGCGTTCCCGGCATGCTTCACGGCGCCGTGCTCTTGTCTGAACACCCGCGCGCGCTGGTCAAGAAAATCGACTTCAGCAAAGCGAAAGAGATTCCGGGTGTGGTTGCAATCGTCACCGCCGCTGATGTTCCCGGTCAACGGCACCAGGGGCTGATCTATCCCGACTGGCCGATGTTTGTCGCTGAAGGCGAAGAGACCCGCTGCGTCGGCGATGTGATTGCAGCCGTCGCGGCTATCGATCGGCGGACAGCTAGAAAGGCCGCCCAGGCTATCGAAGTCGATTACGAAGTTCGCGAACCCGTCACTAATCCCGAAGACGGATTGAAGCCCGATGCGCCCCGGCTTCACCCAAAAGGGAATCTGCTCAGCAGGTCTGAAATCAAGCGCGGCGACGTCGATGTAGCTTTGAAGAATTCGGCTCACGTCGCTACGCACACGTTTCAAACTCAATTCATCGAGCACATGTTTCTCGAGCCCGAATCGTGCGTAGCGATGCCCGAAGGCGATGGCTTGAGAGTTTACTCGCAGGGCCAGGGAGTGTTCGACGACCGGCGTCAGATCGCATCTTTCCTCGGGATGCCGAAGGAGAAAATCTTCGTCGCGCTCGTTTCGAATGGAGGAGCGTTCGGCGGCAAAGAGGACATGAGCATTCAAGCTCAAACGTCATTGCTGGCCCGCGTCACCGGAAGTCCCGTGAAGCTCACGCTCAGCCGCGAAGAAAGTTTGCGTCTGCATCCGAAGCGGCACCCGATCAAGATGACTTACACCGTTGGGTGCGACGCCGAAGGACGCCTGACGGCGGTAAAAGCAGAGATGCTTGGCGACAAGGGCGCTTATGCGTCCGTGGGATCAAAGGTGCTCGAACGCTCGGCTGGGCATTGCTGCGGTCCATACGAAGTGGACAACGTGCACGTTGTTTCGCTTGCGGTGTACACCAACAATCCGCCGTGCGGGGCGATGCGCGGCTTTGGCGCAAATCAAGCCGCGTTCGCGATCGACTCGATGGTGGACATACTCGCCGAGAAGGTCGGCATCGATGGATGGGAGATTCGTTACCTGAATGCGATGGATGTCGGCGGCACGTTTTCGACCGGCCAGCGAATGGAATCGAGCGTCGGCCTGAAGAAGACGCTTGAAGCGGTGAAGGACATTTACAAGAACGCGAAGTACGCGGGCATCGCTTGCGGGATAAAAAACGTCGGGATCGGGAACGGCGTGCCCGAATACGGCCGGGCGATGCTCGAAGTCCGTGACGACGGCTCGGTCGGCATCTACACCGGGTACACCGAGATGGGACAGGGCTTGTTCACGGTGCTGCAACAAACCGCCTGCGAAGAGACCGGGCTTCCGCCGAGCGTTTTCAACTTCGTTTCAGCCGATACGAAGTATGATTTGGATTGCGGCCAAACGACGGGGTCTCGCGGCACGTTTCTCGGTTGTCGAGGCGTGCAGGAAGCGGCGCGCAAACTCAAAGCCGATCTCGATGCTAACAAGACATTGAAGGACCTCGCGGGCAAGACCTACTTCGGCGAAGTATTAATCGACGACACTCACTCGCTGGATGCGAAAGTTGAAAAGCCAAAGACTCATTTCGCGTACGGCTACGCGACTCAGGTTGTGATTCTCGACGACGACGGCCGCGTCAAGAAAGTCGTGGCCGCGCATGACGTTGGAAGAGTGATGAACCCGGCGCAGCTCGAAGGGCAATTGGAAGGCTCGATTCACATGGGATTGGGATACGCGTTGACCGAAGAGTTTCGAGTCGAAGGTGGAATACCGCAAACGATGACGGTGAACTCGCAGGGGTTATTGCGCGCGCGTCACATGCCCGAGGTCGAGTTGATCCTGATCGAAGAGACGCATCCCGAAGGTCCTTACGGCGCGAAGGGAGTCGGCGAGATCGGGCTTGTTCCAACAGCGCCCGCTGTCGCCGGCGCTCTGTACAAGTACGATGGCATTCGAAGATTCACACTTCCGATGAAGGACTCACCCGCGGCGCGGTTCATTCGCGGTAGCCGGTGAGCAGCAACCTAGTACCCAGTCACACTCAGTTTGATGGGCTTCAATCCCGTAGGGATGGTCATCCCTACGGGATTGACATCCCAAAGGTTCGACCTTTTCCATCACCTTGAGTGTGACTGGGTACTAGCATCCGTTCGCCCAACAAAAACCGTTGACGAATCATACAACCCGTTCATAATAGCTTCATCCTCCAAGTAATCTTGGCTTCTACCCCCGAAGAAGAAACTCATAACGAACACAGGACGCGGGATGGTCAACTCCGGCGGACTCTTCAAACGCAACAGCGGCTCGGGGCCGCTCAATACCGGCAAGCTGATCAATGCGCACTATATCGAAATCGAATATCTGCTCGGCAGAATCGAGGAAGCCGGCACTCATTATCAAACTCTGGGCATCGAGCGCGGGTGCGCCAGCGAAGAAATAATCAACGCCTATCAACAGTCCGTTTCCATTCTGCATCCTTCCTATCACAAAGTCCGATCATCGGTGCCTGACGAAATGCTCGCCAGAGTCGATCAGGCTTTCAACAAGCTTTCGAATGCTTTCTCTGAGCTGACCGATGCAGCGAAGAGAGACGCGTACGATAAATCTCTAAAGCCTCGGTCGAAAACCGCAGCCGCTGCGCGAAAGCGAAAGCCTCACCTTGCGCGAGCCGCCGACACCAATCCGTTGGTAGAGGTCAACAGCGGGCACAAGCGAGCGACCTCAGACGCGGTCGAGATCAACCCCGCGCCCGAGCTTCGACCCGCGTTCACCAGGGCCGCGACCGCGGAAGAGACAGTGGATCGCCGGCGATGTGAGAGATTCAAGCTCTCGGTGCCAATCATGATTGCGGGTTATGGAGCCGACGGCAAAAAGTGGCAGGAGATAACCAAGACTATCGACGTCAGCCGAATGGGCGTCGGTGTCCGAATGCGCAAGCGCCTCACGCACGGAGCGGTAGTGCACGTGACACTGCCGTTGCCCACGAAGCTGCGCAGTCATGGTTTCTCGGAAGCCGGCTACAACATGTACGCGATCGTGCGCCGAGTCGAGCCACTAACCGATGGCTTTCGCATTAGCGGGCTCGAATTCATCGGTGCAACACCGCCAGCGGATTATCTGCACAAACCGTGGGCGACGTTTCGGACACAGAAGTGGGTTGGCCCCGACCGGCGTCGAGAGCCGCGCGAGAACCGCGCTGAGCCAGTGGTCGTCGAGTATCTCGACGAATCAATGAATCGGATTTCCCGTGAAGGGGCAGTCACCGAAGACGTCAGCGCGAGCGGCGCGCGCGTTTGCGTGAAATCGGCGCCTTCGGAATTTGAGTTTGTCAGAATCACCAGTCCGAACCAGGGCTTTAACGGCGTTGCGCTTGTTCGTAATCGGTGGTCCGGCAGCGATGGCTTCGAGCGCTTGTGCCTTCAGTTCGTCGATCAGAAGTGGCCGGTCTGAGTGTTGATTTTGTTCCACTCCCTGGGGTGCTAGCTTATGAGAGCGGTGCTTTCCTGCGTCCTCCGCGTCCTCTGCGGTTGAATTCTTTCTCTTAACCGCAGAGAGCGCCGAGGAACGCAGAGGAGCTGCAAAGCGGCACTAGTACCCCGCTACTTGTCCTTTCAATCTTTCGCATTGATAAGTAAAATCGCAGGACGGAAACGGAATGCGCTAGCGCGATAACCGCGAACATGGCCTGACGGCCCGAAGGAGTCGAATCGATGCCAGGCGCCGCTGGTAAAACAGAATACGAACTCAGGAAAATGAGTGCCGATTGGATCAAGGCGATGCTTGATCGGGATACCGCGGCGCTCGTTCGAATCATGTCGAAGGACTGCACATTCACATATCCTCTGGAGGGAGATGGAACCGATCAGTTTGTGGCCGATGTGCAATCCGGAGATCTAATCGTCGAGACTATGACTCGCGATAACGTAGAGGTGCGAGTCTTCGGACAAACGGCCGTCGTGACGGGCCTCGATACCGTGAAATGGATATACAAAGGACACACGATCGCGGGTTACTATCGATCGATGAACGTGTACGCTGAGCGTAACGGCATTTGGCAGTTGGTAATGATCCAGGCGTGTCCCATCGCGCAATGACTGGCAGCCGAACCAATCTTAAAAGGACAACCCCGCACGATGTAGCGTGACCATCGCCCGCTGATCGAACCCAAATAGATATGAGCGAATCATTACTCATCAAAGGCGCGACTGTGGTCACTCTCGACTCGAAGAACAGCACATTCGACGGCGATGTTCTGATCGAGGGCAGCCGAATCGTTGACCTGGGCGAGTCGCTCGGCGCTACAGCGGATAAGGGCACTCAAGTAATCGACGCGCGCGGCCGAGTGTTGATGCCGGGATTTGTGCAAACTCACATTCATCTTTGCCAGACGTTGTTTCGAGGCTCGGCCGATGACCTATCGCTGATCGATTGGCTGACAAAACGAATCTGGCCAATGGAAGCCGCACACACCGCCGAATCGGTCTACGCTTCCGCGCGGCTGGGAATCGCCGAGTTGATTCGCGGCGGCACGACTTGTGCGCTGACGATGGAAACCGTCAATCACACCGAAGCGGTTTTCAGAGCCGTTGAGGAGTCCGGCTTTCGAGCGACCATCGGCAAATGCATGATGGACAAAGGCGACGATGTGCCGGCTGCGCTTCGAGAACAGACCGAAGTTTCGATATCGGAATCACTCGCGTTGCTCGAGCGTTGGCATGGTCAGTCGGATGGCCGCATTCGGTATTGTTTCGCGCCGCGGTTTGCCGTGAGCTGCACTCGCGAGTTGCTCGAGCAGGTCGCGCGACTCGCTCGAGAGCACGGCGTGTTGGTGCACAGTCACGCGTCTGAGAATCAGGACGAGATCGCTTTAGTTGAACGCGAAACGGGAATGCGCAACATCGAGTACCTCAATGCGGTCGGACTCGCTTCGTCGCACACGGTGTTGGCGCACTGCGTTCACCTTGATAACAACGAGATGGACATTCTGGCTCGAACAGGAACTAACGTCGCGCATTGTCCTTCTTCTAACCTGAAACTCGGATCAGGGTTCGCGCGAATTCCGGAGATGATCGAGCGAGGCATCGCGGTATCGCTTGGGGCCGACGGCGCTCCGTGTAACAACCGCCTGGATATGTTTACCGAGATGCGCACAGCGGGTCTGATACAAAAAGCGCTTCACGGCGCCGAGACACTTCCGGCGCTGACGATGCTGAGGATGGCAACGATTGACGGCGCCGGCGCTCTGGGGCTTGAAGATGAAATAGGGAGCATCGAGATTGGCAAGCGAGCCGATCTGGTGCTGCTGAATTTGGATCTGCTTCACACGACTCCACATCCGGAAACGATTTCGACAATTGTTTACGCAGCGAGTCCGGACAACGTTGAGACTGTGATCATCGACGGACGAGTTGTGATGCAGGATAGAGAATTGATCACCATGGATGAGCAATCGGTAATACGCGAAGCAGCCGGCCAGTCCACACGCTTGAATCAATCTCTCACCTGATCGAGTTTCAAGCCCTTCACCTCCAGGTTTTTACTCTCGGCCACAGCTCACTCATCGGCATTTTCAAACCACGGCATAACCAAACGGGAAGGTCGTTTTCGTAAGGCATGCAATACTCGCAACGGATCGTCTCTCCTTGCTCGACGTGTTCGAAGAGTGTCTCGAGCTTTTTTTGATTGTCGCCGATGACGATCATTACCTCGCCGGTGTAGTCGCGCGGTCCCCACAAGAAATAACTCTGATGTCCGCTGATCGCTTTCGGAAGACCGTACCTCGGACCGAAGAAGTCGATCGCCGCGGCTTCGCCGTAGTTTTGACCAAAGATCGCGCACTTCGATTTCTCTTCGGGCGAGAGACGCGCAAGGACTCGCGCAACCGTCGCAGCCTGGTTCTCCCAACCGAACATATCGGCGTATTGCTGTTGTACCTTGCCCTGCCGGTTGTTCTCGGTTTTTGCGCCTTCGGCGAGCGGCAGGACGGCGGCATACTTGATGTAGGTTTCGATCGGCAGGACCGGCAACGCGAACGGCGCGGTGATGAGTCCGCCGATTATGAGGACCGTAACGACCGCCGGCTTCATCCATTTCAAGCGAGGCTTCTGGGCGACGGTTTGGATGAAAATGGCTCCAGGAGCCAAAAGCATCGGATAGATCGGCGCGAGATAATAGTGCTTGCCTTCGAACACGATGAACAGAATCAGCGTGATTACGTATGCGATTCCGAGCGAGCGATAGGATCGGCCCATCTTTGTGAAGAGGTAGTGGTACAATCCGGCAACCCAAATCGGAAACACGAACGGGTGCATAATCAACGCTTGCTGTCCGAGGAATCCGAGAGGCGACAGCACGACGTTTTTGTTGCTGTTTGCAACGTTGCGCAGGAGCTCGAGTGTGGGCCAATCGCGATTAATCTCCCAGATCAAGTTTGGGAGAAACACTACGAACGCGATCAGGCCTCCAAGCCAAAACCACCTGCTCATCATCAAGCGGCGCGCGCGCGTGAGCAGCAGCCCCGCTACGAGCCCGAAGCCAAAGAACAACATCGAGTGTTTGTTCATTAAGCCAAGCCCGGCGAGCAATCCAAACAGCAGCCAGAGCTTTTCGCTTCGCCCTTTGAGAATAAGGATCACGATGTACGCACATCCCATCCAGAACACCGGCTCGAACGCGTTCATCGAGAGAAAATTGTCGATGCCCAGATAGATCGGGGCGACTATGACCGACAGACAGGCAAGCGCCTGTGCGAAGCGCCGTCCGCCAAGCTCGCGCGTGATCAAGCCTGTAAGCAGAACTTTGGTCGCGCCCGCAACGGCTGGAAAAAATCTCAACGCGAACAGCGAATCACCCGCGAGAGAACGGCTCACGCGAGCGACCAGTGCGATCATCGGAGCGTGATCGACGAATCCCCAATCAAGATGTTCACCGCACGCGGCGTAATAAAGCTCATCCCTGAAGTAGCCGTAACGGCCGTTGAACGCAAAGTGGAGCAGTAGCTTGAACAGGGCGAAAGAAGAAATGACTGCAATGTCGCTGGTGAATGCTTTTCTTAAGGAGGGTTTTTTATTCACTCGCGTCTTCACTCTCGAATATGCCCGTTCGTAGTCCGGCCTTCAGGCGGAAGCTTGTATCTTGAATTCAACGCACGCCGGGTTACAAACTTCCGCCTGAAGGCCGGACTACGAACTGGCTAGGGGCGCAGCGTTTTCGCACGCGTTCGATCCTTGACCCTGATCACGAACTTGAGTCCGGACCAGACCTCGTTGATCGCGCAGACTTTGACATCAACCAGTCCGGCACCGAGACCCGTGTCTCGCACGACGGAGTCTGACAAATCCGTCGCGACGCCCGAAGCCTTCTTCGGCCACGCGATCCAGAGCATCCCCGCAGGCGCGAGCTTCGATGACAGTCTCGAGAAATTGGCGCTCAACTCGGCTCGCGATTTTGTAAAGAACAAAATCAAATCCAGATCATCCCCGAGACTCGTCATGAACGAGACTCGCTTCGGCAGGTCAACCAGTTCGCGGCGAAATCCGGTGGGCGCACCGGCGAGCGCAACGCGAAAGCCTTCCTTGATCCCAAGCTTCTTTGACAGCGGAGTTCCCGAATAGCCCGCCATAGTTCCTTAGAGTTCAATACCGAAGTGCTCGCCGAGTGCGGCGCGCCATTCGTCATCGCCGGCCAGCTCGCGTTCCTGTTTCTCGCCTCGGATGGTGGTGATCAGCCGCAGGCCGGTCACCGTGATTCGACCGTCAGGCGTCGCAAGCGTGCATGTGCGCCGCTGAGTGAACGTCGACTCCGGCGATGTCTCATGATAGTGGCACATACCCGAAAAGTCTTCGAGTTTGTAGTGCTGAAGCGTAAACCGATACTGAGCATTCCACACACCGGCTTCACGCCGTTCCAGAATCAAGTGCTCGCCGGCGTCACTCAATCGATAAGCGTCGTCGCCTTGCTGTTGCTCGACGCGGTCGTTTAATCGCAACGGCTCGCGAAACGAATCGCCGAAGCCGACATCCGCCAGCCACGGTTCATCAAGCTCCACGAGCAATGCCATGTGATCGAACGGCTCATCGAACGTGCCGTCCGCGCGAGCGACTTCGGCTGAGAGCATCGATACTTTGAACCCCAGTGCGCGAAGCAAAGCGCAAAACGCGCCGTTTAGCTCATAGCAGAATCCTCCGCGGCGGCGCTCAACGATCTTGTGAATGATCTTTTCTTCGTCGAGTACGATCGGACGCGCGAGATGAATGTCGAGATTCTCGAAAGGCACGTTGAGCAGATGAGTGCGGTGCAATTCAATCAGATTAGCCAACGTTGGTAAGCGCGCGCCGTCGTAGTGGATTCGTTTGAGATACGCTTCGATGTTCATGTGATCTCGGTGGCCAATGCAGTATGGCTCAACTCTCGAAACGAGATCAACGCTTGCGTAAAGAAAAAAAGGGAGCCCGAAGGCTCCCGAGGAGGTACTCACACGAGGAAGATTCAAACACTACAATTTGCTACAACTGACAAGCCGAATCAGAAGCTGTAACGCACCTGAATTCGACCGTACCGCCCGACCGGCGTGCCGACCGGACCGGTAATTCCACCGTCATTCAACTTTACGTTGTTGAAGAACGGATTCGTCACATCGCCATTGCTGTTATCAGATCCCAAAATCGCCCATGTGAAATTGGGATGATTGAATACGTTGAACACATCGAACCGGACTTCGAGCTTGTGAGCTTCGAACGGCAGTTTGAAGGCCTTGGTCAGGCTCAGGTCCATCGTGTTGACCTTGTCTCCGCGAAGGATATTGCGGCCCGCGATGTTCGAGCGAATCGCCGGGTCCACGATATAGCGGACGTTTGCCGGATTTATCGGATCTCCGTTCGCATCGACATAACCCGTTGGCGATGTCAGACCGAACAGCGACGCGAGAATTCCCACGGAACGGGCCGGCGCATTCAGGTTCGCAACAGCCGGACGATCGTTGAAGTTCTCAAGATCACCGTTCAGGTCAACGCCGCCTACGAACGGAGTCTCAACCGAACCGGACTGGATCCTGTAGATGCCGCCGATGGTCCAGAAGCCCGCGACCTGACCCAGCAATCCCTGCTTCGGACCGGGCACGTCGTAGATGAACGACCACACCGCGCGATGCGGAACGTCGTAGCTTGCGACGCTGCGGTCGGCTCTTCGATCGAACGGATTGGAAGCTCGGCTTGCGCCGCCGGTGGTCACGAACACTTCGCTGGCGGTATCGTCGATCGCCTTTGAGAAGGTGTACGCGAACCGGAACATCAAACCGTTCTTGAATCCGCGTTCGACTCGGGTCTGAAGCGAATGATAGATCGAATCGCCGCCGTTTGTTCGGGCGACGATCGATCCGCGGTCGGGATGCAATCGGACGTTGTTCACGCCGGGATTCAACTGCTCGTTGATGAACAGCCGAAGTCCTCGCGTTCCAACATACGCCGCATCGACGATGAAGTTGCCCGGCATCTCGCGTTGCACATCCAGGTTCCAGGTCCAGGTCATCGGGTTGACCAGATCGGTAAGGATCGTCGACACCGCGGCCCTCGGGTTAGGAGAGCCGGTCGTCGGCAATGAATTCACTCCGGCGTTAGCAAAGCCGCGCCCGCCGACTGAAGATCCGAGCAGGTTCACGCCGAACGCGTTTGGAGGTGACGCCGCGGTGTTGCTGAGAATGTTGTTGAAGAAGACGTCATAGCCAACGCCAAACCCGCCGCGGATGACGGTCTTGTCTTCACCAAACAACCATCCTGCGATGTGCGGTGTATATGCAAAGCTGAAACGCGGCGCGAAGTTGTTGTTGTCGCCTTTCTGCTTCTGAACCGTATCGAAAGGCCTATCGAAGCCTGCGAAGGTTGGGAACTTCACGGCGTTGAAAGGCGTCCCGTAGTTCTCATATCGAACGCCAAGATTCAGACTCAGGTTTGGTTTCACCCGCCACGTGTCGTTGACAAAGTACGCCTGATGAAACGCGTCGGGATAATCAACGGGACTGCCGAAGGTGATGGCTGCAAACGTCCCCTGCGTGCCCGAGAATCCGTCAACGAAGTTCCCAAACGCCGGGAAGCCGCCGCCCGAGGAAAACGTCAACGTTCCCTGAGCGTTGAACGGAACGAATTGTTTGGCGAGCTGCCGCATCATATCCGTTCCGGCTCGAATCGTGTGCCCGCCGTTGGTGTAGGTGATCGTGTCCTGCAGTTGATAGTTGTTGAAGATTCGACCTTGCGGGAAGAACGTGGTGATCAAACCGCCGAGTATCCCAACTCCGGAGATCGTTCCGCCGGCGAACAGGAACTGAGGCCCAAAGTTGAGCGCCGCCGGATCCTGGGCTCCGAACAGCACGTTGAACCTTCCATAAGAAAGCCGCGCCTCGTTGGTCATGCGGCTCGAGAGCAGACGCGTGTAGCTTGCGTAGAAGTTCTGCACGCGCCCCGGCGTATCAACGGCAAAGCCCTTGAACGGTGTCGGGAACTGGTTAGTCACGACTGTGTTGTTGAACAGATAACGCGCCGCGAAATTGTCACGCTCATTGGGCGACCAGTCGATGCGGGTCAATATGTCATAGGCGTTGATCGGCGCCGGATCGGCCGCGGTCACAGTTCCAAACTGAATATCCGGACGGCCGCCGCCAATCGGAACGCCGAACGGGTTTAACGATCCGCGCAGAGTACCAACGACCCCGAGGTAACGATCTACGTTCGCACTGCTCCCCTGTGGGAAGAGAGAACGCAACGTGTTGAAACCCTGTTGTGTAGGAATCACCGCCGAAGCATTCGCGGCTCCAATGCGAGTAAGCGTCGGTTGAAAACTTCCGAAGAAGAACAGTTTGTCTTTCTTGATCGGGCCGCCGAGCGAGAACCCGAATGCGTTTTGCGTGTAAACCGGAACCGACGTCAGTCCCTGGTTCGATTTTTGTCCAACGGTCAGCGAGGCAAGCGCGCTTGTGTCGATGACATCATAGACCGATCCGTGAAACTGATTCGTACCGCTCTTTGTCACGACGTTGATCACGGCGCCTCCGGCGCGGCCGTATTCCGCCGAGTTATCACCGCCCAATATCGATACTTCCTTGTATCCGTCGCGCAGCGCCGGTTGAAGCTGCTGGCCGGTGATCGAGTTGTCGTTGTTGTCCGCCCCGTCAATCAATTGATTGTTCGCGCGCGCGCGCAAGCCGTTGATATTGAATTCGGTCCCCTGAACGAAGCCGCCCGCAAGCACGCCGGGATTGGTGACGCCCGGAAGCGTGAACACGAGATTGACCGGATTCAACCCGGCGACCGGCAGATCGACGATCTGGCGGGATTCGAGAGTGTTGACGCGAGCGCCATCCTGTTTTTGAAGGACGACGGTCGAGTCCGCGTTTACGTTTATCACTTCGCTTTGCGCGCCGGCTTCGAGGGTGAAGTCGGTGGTGATCGCCTGCGCCGCCTCTATGTTGACATCGTCTCGCGAGACGGTCTTAAAGCCGGACGCTTTCACTTCAATTCTATAAGGCCCGGGGTCAACCGCATCGATGCGAAAGTTACCTTCGCTCGAAGTGGTCGTATCCCGCGAGACATTGGTGGACTTGTTGATGATTTTCACCGCAGCGCCACCGACTACTGCGCCCTGAGAGTCGTTGACGGTTCCCACGACAATTCCCTTGCTGGATTGCGCGAGAGCCGCGTTTGTAAACAACGGCAGCAGCGTAGCCGATAACATCAGAAATGCCGCCGTGTAGGAAATCGACTTAATTTTTCGAAGGTGCCTCATTTGTTCTCCTTGATTTGAGAATCTGGTGGAATTCCAGAGCGGGCTGGTTTTATTTAGCGACAACAACACGTCAGCGCCGATTTCGCTTGAACTGCTCTCCTCATCTCGGCTGTTGACATTGACATCGCTTTCTCCGGCAGTCTGGCATCCGGCCGTCGCGCACATTCAAATGTGATTCGCACTCGGCGCCAGATGTTCGCGTCGAGTGTAGGAGGCTTATCGCCGGCGCGTAACAAGTTTGGGATGAAGACCCCAGCGGAAGGGACGAGCGGGCTTAAGAGTCTGACGATCAATTTACGGATGCGCATTACGACTCTCATAGCTTTCCCAACACTTGCTGCCCGACCCACTTGGATTCATCAAGCCAATCCAGGCCAAGCATCACTCTACTGATTCTCTTTGTGCCGGGGTCATAGACGAACATGCCGCGGCTGGTGATGGTAAAGATCGGCACATGATATTTGTTGGCGACTGCAAGGTCGTCATCCTGAGGACGGGCGTCGCTCGTGTTCGGATGTGTATGAACAATCGCGATCGTGGCTGGGTGCCAGCCGAACGTAAATCTCTTGTACTCGTTCGTCGCGCCCATTTCGCGTCCACTGAACTTTCCATCTTTCATTTTGAGTATCAAGACAACGCCTTCAGAAGGAAGAGTGCCGTTGCCTGCGCGCCTCCAAGCGCGGCTAAAAGAATCAACTATTGCGGCGTCGGCGAATTTCGACATTGCATAACTGGCGCTATATACGCGCGGCAGATTTGAGTTGAGCCCGGAAGCCTCCAGGGCCTCCGCTACGTTTCGGTCAAAGCAAAAGGGAGGGCTGAAACCTTGTGCGGGAATGACTGTCGAAGAAAACGTGAGGAGCAAGGACAGAAGCTGCGCAATCCTTTTCATGATCTCTCCACCAGGATCAGGATTCGCCGCGCGCGCCTCGGTCACGGCCAACAACACGCGACGCCCCGCCCGGACGCGTGCTTTGTTATGGTCGAAGTCTAAGCTGAGTAATCCTGTGGAGAAATAAGTTTGGGACGAAGGTGTTAAAGATTGTGATCGAAGGAGCGAACTGAGTGACCAGCGCGAAAACTAGAGTGGTCTTCCAAGCAGGTCGTGAAGCTTTTCGCGGTAGGTGCGTGAGAGCGTTAGTTGAACTCCCTCGCCGAGGATGATGCGATATTCGCCATGAAACCAGGGTTGAAGTTCGGTGATGCGATCGATATTCACTATCGCGGATCGATGAACGCGGATGAATTTTTTCGGATCGAGCTGACTTTCGAGCGCGGATATCGTGTCTCGCAATAAATAGGATTCCTTGCCGGTGTGAAGTCGCACATAGTTGCCTTCGGCCTCAAGCCAGTCGATCTCATCGGCCTTTACGAAGAAAACATGTCCGTTCATCTTGATCACAAGCCGTTCCAGATGGACGGGCTTGGTCTTGATTTCCTCGAGCGCGTTCAGGATTCTCTGGCTCAGGTTTTCGGCACGTTCGTTCGACAAATGTGCCTTCGCGCGTTTGAGCGCCCTGTCAAAACGCTCCTGATCGAAGGGCTTGAGGAGGTAGTCGAGCGCATACACCTCAAACGCTCGCACGGCGTATTGATCGTAAGCGGTCACGAAGATGATGGTGGGAATGCAGTCAGTAGGAAGCGCTTCCAGCACGCCAAAGCCGTCGACCCCCGGCATCTCGACATCGAGGAAAACAAGATCAGGCACATTGATGGCGATGGCCTGGATAGCCTCCTCGCCGTTGGTGCACTCGCCGATGATTTCAATCTCGGGGTCGTTTGACAGCATGTCTCGAATCCGCTCGCGCGCGAGCGACTCATCGTCAACAATGAGTGTACGAACAGACTTCGAGCCGGACATGCGATGCCTCCTTTCATCGCTCTAACGCACAAAGCCTGTCGCGGGTTTCAATTATGGGAGGGGAAGTTTTCCCGGAATGGAATTTCCAATAACACGGTGAGTCCGCCCTTGGGAGTGTTTGAGAGGTCGAGGCGGTGGTCGGCGCCGTACAATTGCTTGAGCCGGGCCTCGGTGTTCGAAAGACCCACGCCTTCCTTTACGATGGCTCCGGAGCCTAAATCCTCGGGAATGCCGGGACCGTTATCGGTCACTTGAACTCGAAGAGTTCCATTGAGCCTTCGCGCCTCGATCTCGATTCGGCCTGGACTGGTCCGCGGAGCAATGCCGTGCCGAATCGCGTTCTCCACGATCGGCTGAAGGATCAGATTCGGCAATCGCGCATCAAGCGTTTGCGGTTCAATATCCATCTGAACCGTCAAACGATCCTGAAAGCGAATGCGTTCGATCTCCAAATAGCATTTGAGAAACTCGAGCTCCTGTCCGAGCGAGACTTCCTGAGTTCCCCCGTTCTCGAGCGTCAACCGCAGGAAATCTCCCAGACGCGCGATCATTCTGTCAGCCGCGTCCGCGTTCTTGTGAACCAAAGCTGAAATTGAGTGAAGAGTGTTGAAGAGAAAATGAGGCTGTAGCTGCATCTTGAGCGCCTGAAGCTGGGCTTGTGCCAACTGAGCCTCGAGTTTGGTGGCGCGCACCTGGCCTTCCCTGAAGCGCTTCTGATAATCGATGGCGTGACTGACAAGCAGGATCAACCAGTAGATCATGACGCCGTAATCAGTCATGAAGTAGACGTTCATCAACAGCCGGCTGAACGAAAAGTGCCTGCTTGAATCAGCAAGGAGAAAGAAGAACATTAAGTCGTGCAGCACCCGCGTTGTAAATCCCATCAGGATGCTTGCGCCAATATGCACGCTTAAGCTGCGCACCCATTTTGATCGCTCGATCGGCGCCCGCCGCGACAGCCATAAGATGAAAGGCGTCAGCGCGGCCCACTGATATGCGTAGATTACTTCAACCAGGAATATTCTTCGGTACTGAATGGGCATCTTGCTGCGGCCGTACGCGAGATACATCTGGCTTGCGAGAAACGCGCCGAACAGAGTCCAGGCGGCCACGATCAGGGGCACACGAAACCAGCGCTGCTGCAGCAAACTTCGCGACTTAATCTGCATTCGAAACCTCGCCTCGTTCGAAGTACCTTCCGGGACAGTAGAACCTATCACAATCCAACGCGCGTTGGCGCGTTCGGTTGCGACATTCTCGAAGAGAGTGCGCTGTCCCAGCATAAGGACCCCTGCAGACTTAGATGCTTCCCTCGGGATTTTATTAGCGCGAACAGCGAGAGTGACTCCTCGCCGGCTGATTGAGAACTTCCAGCATCAGACAAGTAGCACATTCTCCATAGTATCGAAATCAAGGATACCTATTTGTGACGAACCGGCTTCGCGAGATGACGACGCGGCTATATACGATGACGAACCGGCCTGCTTGGATTGATCTGAAGGTCTGCCGTAAAATGAAGACAGCACCGCACGGTCTTGGAGGATATCATGAAAATACTCCTAGCGATCGATTCATCTGCGCTTTCCGAGATGGTCGTGACCGAACTCGAGTCAAGACTTTGGCCGCCTCAGACCGAGGTGCGAGTGCTTACGGTCATCGATCTGTTTGCGCTCACTTCGAGCGTTGGATATCTCGAACCGTTCATCAAGAGTGAGAATGACGCTGCCCAGGCATTCGTGCTTGCCGCGGCCGAGCGTCTTACTCGCAAAGGCTTTGTGGCATCCGGGATAGCCGTGGAAGGATACCCCGGAACCAGCATCGTTGAAGAGGCTGACCAATGGGGCGCCGACCTTGTCATGGTGGGCTCGCATGGACACAGCGGCTTCGTTCGATTCCTGTTGGGCAGCATCGCCAAAGCCGTTGTGCAGAATGCTAGTTGCTCCGTCGAGATTGTGCGCTATCACGGAGACGACCAGACTCGGAAGTCCGAGTCCGCACCCTCGGCGCCTGAAGCTCTCAGATTATTACTCGCTACCGATGGCGCGGAGTATTCACAGGCGGCGGCACATTCAATAGCCTCGCGTCCCTGGCCTGCCGGAAGTCAGATAAGGATCATCAGTGTCGTTGAGCCGGTGATGCCGGCATCGGATCCGTGGTTCGCCTCGGGGGCCCTTATTGACAAGGTAAGGGAGGAGACCGCGAGCAAATCACGCGAGGCCGTTGAAGCGGCGCGGGAAATCATATCTCGCGCAGGTATCACGATCGAAACAAACGTTTTTGATGGAAGCCCGAAGAAACGAATCGTCGAAGA